>Ga0316608_1000287_pt1 | contig 25357 bp, 21 predicted proteins | sample MIS2016152B_MG_FD_207673 | JGI IMG/M metagenome (GOLD analysis project Ga0316608, IMG submission 207673) | Microbial mat bacterial communities from Middle Island sinkhole, Lake Huron, Michigan, United States - MIS.2016.152B | ecosystem: Environmental > Aquatic > Freshwater > Lake > Sediment...
TCATTGGCCATTGCTATTCGTAGAGGGTCTCCTACCCTATAGCCTTTTCGACCAATGCCTAAAGATTCACCATAAACCATATACCTGGTATAGGTAATAAAATCAAGATCTTTACTTTTACCAATGTATCCGCCTGAATAACTAGGAATGTAGTTGGATGTTACCCATTGGTTAGGGGAGGCATATTTTTTAATTTCACGCGCCTGATCATCTAAGAAAGAGGATGTCTCCCAAGCGGCAAACCGATAATGATCGAGTCGTTGATTCAAGTTCATTCCCCATTGAGCGTGCTGCGGAATATTTATTTGAGCGAAATCAGAATAAATTTGACTCCAAAATGCGGTTCCCCATGCAATATTAAGCGCATCAATAGTGGTGTATCTTTTCTTGAGCCAATCGCGAAAGCGTTGCTGCGCATCTTCGTTATAATCGAAAAAGGTACGGGGCTCATTATCGATTTGCCAGCCAATTATCCGGGAATCGTTGCCATAGTGTTTGGCCAACTGCTCAATCATTTTCAGGGAATACGCCCTGTAATAATTATTAGAGAAAGTGGCATGCTGGCGCGATCCATGCTCTTCGCGGGTACCGTTTTCATTTAACGAAAGTATGGCAGGATATTTTCGTACCAGCCAAACGGGAGGTGTGGCTGTAGATGTACACATTATAACTTTTATTTTGTATTTGGCGGCAATTGCAACTGCCTTATCGAGCCAGGCAAAATCGTATTTACCTTCCTGAGGTTCAAGCTGAGCCCAGGCAAATTCAGCGTAATGGGTAAATTCGAATCCCATTGCTGCTATATTCTTCAGATCCCTGTCCCACTGCGACGAATCCCAATGTTCCGGATAGTAATAAACTCCTGTAGTGGCTAATTGGTTACCGAGGAAATAATTAATACTCTTTTGTGCATTTAACGAAAATGTGATGGCAGAAAAGAGGAGGAAAAATTTAAGCTTTTGCATAGATATACTTTTAAATTTTTAATGTATAGTTAGGTTTTAATCAATAGTTTGAATTTTTAAAAAGGCTTCGGGAAACAATTTTATTATTGCATTTAACACAATCTCTCCAGTTTGCGAATTACCCTTAAAATAATAAGTGTAAATATAACACTTTCCGGGTTTATTAGCCAACACTACTGTTAAAAACTTATAATTCCATGGCTTTTCAAAACATTTCTTCTTCCGCACTAAAAGCAGTATCTGTTTTAAAAGAACAATCCAAGGGTTCTTCATATCCTTCAGGCTTTTCAAATGTGCCCATTTTCATAAGTATTGATTTATCTGCATATACTTTTTTCAAAAATAATGCATAAATAGGAAGTGCCATCGATGCACCCTGACCTTCACTCATGTAATCGAAATGTATGGAAGGCTCATCTCCTCCCACCCAGGCGGCAGCAACTAAATTGGGGGTGATGCCAACAAACCAGCCATCGGATTGATTTTGAGTTGTACCAGTTTTGCCGCCGATTTCGTTTCTTAACCCATAAACAGTTTGAATGCGTCTGCCGGTGCCGCTAGTCACTACTTCTCTGAGCATTTGAGTCATACTGTAGGCTGTTTGCTGGCTTATCACTTCACTCTTTTGAGTAGAAATTGCCGAAATCATATTTCCATGCTTATCCTCAATTCGTGAAACAACCATAGGTTGAGTGTGAATGCCCTTTCCGGGGAATACCGTATATGCCCCCACCAATTCGGCCATGGTAAACTCCGGAGTGCCCAGACAGATGGAAGGTACATTTGGAATATCACTCTTAATGCCCAGTTTCCGAAGCAGATCAGCCACCGGATCGTACTTTAATTGCTGAAAAAGCCCAGCCACCACATAGTTAACCGAATGAGCCAGTCCCCAGCTAAGTGTTACCATTTCGTTGTCGTATTCGGTCGACTCATCGTTTTGAGGAGTGTATAACTTTCCATTTGGAAGAGTGAAGGTTACCTGCGAATTTAAAATTTTATCGCATGGCTTAAAACCATTATCTAATGCGGCGGTATAAAAAAATGGCTTTATGGTAGAACCAACCTGTCGTTTTTGCTTCATAACCCCATCGTATTTAAAATAACGGATATCGGGTCCACCTACATATGCTTTTATATATCCATTTACAGGATCGACAGCCAAGAAACTTGCTCGCAAGTAAAACTTGGCATATCGGATAGAATCCCATGGTGAAAGAACTGTGTCACGAACTCTATTCCAGGTGAATAGCGACAACTCTGTCTTTTGGTGAAAATTTCCCTCGATTTCTTTTTCTGAATATCCATTATTTTTTAAGCTTCTGTATCGGTCGGATTGCCTCATAGCTGCCTCCAAGCGTGTGTGGATAAAGTCATCGGAAAAGTTATTGGCAAACGGAGCATTCTTTTTCCCTTTTTTCGATTTAAAAAATCCTGGCTGCAGCGTTTTCGATAAATGGCCGGTTAATGCTTCCTCAGCATACCGCTGCATGCGCGAATCAATGGTGGTGTAAATTTTTAGTCCATCTTTATAAAGGTTGTACTTTGAGCCATCGGATTTTATGTTTTTATTGCACCAGCCGTAGAGCGGATCGTCTGCCCATAATCGGGAATCGTTTTCATAAGCATCCTTCGAAGCGTAGTTGCTGCGATCGGGTTGTTGCCGGGTCATGATATATCTTAAGTATTCGCGCATGTAGGTGGCGAGTCCCGATTTATAGGATTGTGGTTTGTAATTCAGGCATATGGGTATAAATTTCAGCGAATCGTACTGTGGTTGCGATAAATAGTGATGCTCATACATTTTCCGTAAAACACTGTTGCGCCGGTTAAAAGCCCGAAGTGGGTTTCGGGTGGGATTGTATAAGGTAATTCCTTTGAGGATACCCACCAGCATTGCGGCTTCTTCCATCTTTAAATCCTTGGGGAGTTTGTTGAAATAAACCCTGGAAGCTGTTTTGATTCCATAAACATCGCTGCTGAATGCCACGGAATTAAGGTACATCGTGATAATTTCTTCTTTGGTGTATTTACGTTCCAACCTTATGGCAATAATCCATTCTTTGAATTTGGTAATAATAATATTAAAATAGCTTTCGTTAAATTCCTCCATATCTCTAGGAAAGAGAGTCTTGGCCAATTGTTGCGTAATAGTAGAACCTCCTCCTTCGGTTCTTTTCCCGATAATTACAGTTTTAAATAATACGCGGGTTAATCCCCAAAAATCTACACCCGAATGGTCATAAAAACGATGGTCTTCGCGAGCAACAAGTGCGTTTACAAGATATGGCGATAGCTCTGTATATTCTGTGTTGTTACGGTTTTCGATAAAAAAGCTTCCAAGAAGTTTGCCATCGGCCGAATATACTTCAGTAGCCTGGTTACGCTCGGGATTATCTAACTCTTCTAGTTTGGGCATGTATCCAAACCATCCAAAGCTTATACAGGCTAAAAGAATTGTTATTGCTGCGATAGGTGTGAGGAGGACAATCCAGAATATTTTTAGGTACTTCTTGATTTTTGAAGTAGAAATTTCCATGGCGATTATGTTTTATCTGAATTTTAAATCTCAGCGTTTCTTTGCGCCTTCTTTGCGAAACTCTGCTTAATTCTGAGCATACTGGTTTTCTAAAATATTTTTTCCTTTGAGCGTATAGTAATATACACTATCAGTTTTAGCCGGTGCCAATGGTTTCGCTATATCTCCTTTTGAAATATTATTATCCAATAAAGGTTTTAAAACGCAAAGCATGGTGCAAAATCCTTTTACCATAATGGCCGGAGTGCGCTTTCCTGCTTTGTTGTTTGCAAAACCACTTTTCAGGGTCCAACTGAACTTTTCAGCCGGGATTTGAATAGTTTGGAGATTATTTTGGATTTCGGATTGTTGGTTGATCCATTGGAGCTTTTTGTCGGTGGTGCTTAAATCGGGCATCGAATCATTGCTTGAAATGTTTATAACAAGGTTGACAGGAATATCGAACGAGTAGGAGTAAGTATCCCCGCCAAATCTTGAATGTTCGCGGTTTAATGCATCCTGCCATTCAATTTGGTCGATCTGATATTTCTCATGAAACATATTGCAAATGGCAATATTCCCAGGTTGTTCTCCTTTTTTGAACGATATCATCCAGGCTTGGGTCATGTATTGGCGACTTTCGTATTCGCCGTCCATATTCACATCCGTTGAATAGAATTCGAATAGACGAGTAGCCCTGATTTCAGGGATAAAACTGATTGATTGAAAAACCATTCCGAGCGTTTTAATTAATTCGGGATTGTTTCCAATACCGCAGGCATGTATAGCGATTTCAGATTGTTGGTCAATAATGCTATCGGATAAAGGGCTGAATGTGCCGTTGATGACATATTCCTGCAAACGGGCTAAAGTAGCTCGTTTAGAGTCAGGAACTACCTTTACGCTTAAGCCTAACCATTGGTCGCCATGCGACACCAGATTGATTAATCCCCAGGGCATTTTATTGGCTGGAGCATGTTTTGCAAGGTAATTTCTTATTTCAGCCAACGATCTGCATTTTATTTCCAGATAGGTTGTTTTGCCTGAAATGTTATTCTGATAATACTTGGTAGCTTCGGTGTAATAAGGGTTTCGGGGATCTTTATCTTCGCCTAAAATAAAGGTAATGCTTTCCCTTTGGGATGTGTCAATTTGAGCTAAATCGGCAATTGCTGCGCCAATTTGCATTTTCTCTATTTTATTGGTTGAAGAAGGGTTTCCCTTCCGGTCATTGCACGATACCAGAAGCATCAGTGCAATGAGAGCGGAAGAAAACCAAAACAGAAGGAGGGATGTGCGTTTCATCGAAGAATATTTTAATGAGTTTTTTTAGTTGACTTTTTAACCTCAGGCTAAGTTTAGTTAAGAGACTACGCTTCAATAAATCCGATTTAAAACTTAATCTGAAAACTCCAGTTGCTTACCATTTTTAAGGAGCTGAAACTCCATTTACTGATGCATAAAGTGATAGCTTCCTTCAATTCGTCCGAAATTTGTTCTCCATCAATTGCTACAACGATTATTTTGCCAGAAGCATTCACCGTAATTTTTATTGCCTCTATGGATTCATTGGATGCAGCAAGGCAAGTAATCAGTTGGTCAATAAAGTTTGTTTCAATGTCCTTTAGGATTTGTTCCTTTAAAGTTGTCGATTTTACCGATTCAACGATTATTTCTTTGTAGGATGTGAATGATGCATCTTCTCCGTCCACTTCCATTTCAAAACCTACGGCCGAATTCGAAACGCCTTCGGGCAATGGTAATGGCTGTTTTACGGTGGTAAGTCCGTCTTTATTTGCGATAACTTCTTCTTCAATGGCAATAAACGAAGTATAGGCAGTTAAAAGGTTATATTTCAATCCCAGGTTGGTAACTTCCTGAATTGTGTTTTCGTCAGAACTTATATTATTGTAATCGTCCAGCATCTGAATTTTCTTACGTGCCCATAGGTAACGGATAGCTGCATTGGATGCCGAGGGTTTTACTTCGTTTACATTAAATGTTTTTGAGTAGTTTTTATTGCCGGCTGCACCTTTGATGGTGATGTTTCCTTTGGCTTCGCCTTTATATTTTCCATAAACAATTACAGGACGTTCCGAAAATACATCGGGGATAGAAACAGGTTCTACATCGTAGGCATCAAAGCCCGAAACACTTTTCTTAACATTAGTCAATACAGGGTTGTTGATGTATTTACGGAACTTAATGGCTTCGGCATTGGCTTCCGCTTCGTTGGTTACAATAAAAGGTTCTCCTAGTCCGGCGTGAGCCATTCCTTCAATTAAATAGCGGTTTACACTGCTCCCAATTCCAAAGGCGAACAGGTTGGCATTGCCATTGTTGTTTTTGATTAAATCGAATGCTTCCTTTTCAATATCCACGTATCCATCGGTAATAATTACAAACGAACGCGAAATAGTTTGGTCGGTTTTAGGAAGAGAAAGTGCGTTTTTAAGTGCCGAAAGCAGGTTAGTACCACCTGAGCCGGTTTGGCTGTCGAGGTATTTGCATGCTTTATCTACGTTTTCGAGAGTGGCTGCTACCGATTCCTGCGCCATTGTTCCTGATGTTCCGGCAAATACTACCATGTTAAATTTGTCGGTTGGGCGAAGGTTTACAATGAGGTTGCGGATTAGATTTTTAGAAACTGAAATGGGGAATCCATGCATAGAGCCCGAAACATCAACAATAAAAATATATTCGCGGGAAGGAATTTCTTCTTTCACAATTCTTTTGGGAGGTTGAATGGTTAATAAAAAGAAGTTTTCGTCGTTGTGCTGGTAAAGCATTAGACCCGATTCAATTTTATCGCCGGCAAGCTGATAGTCGAGGATAAAATCGCGGTTTCCGCCTTTTGTTTCGGATTTATCTAATGCAATAGTAGCAATACCGGCTTGTGGATAAGCCACTGCAATTTTATGAGAAGTGCTGTTTATGCTTTGAATGGGCATCCCCGCCGAAAGATTTACATAGATATTGAAATTATAGAAAGGAGCTTCGCCTTCTTTACCGTAAGGAGTGTTTACAAACTGGTTCGATGGATTGCGGGTACTTTCGCCCGAATAACGCGGCCCAACAACGGTAGGATAAACAAATTTGTAAATGCCACATTCGGGAATCAACATTTCAGTATATTTCATAGTGACTTCAATTTCATCGCCGGGCATAATGTTCGCCACGTTCATTTGAAATACATTGGGACGATCCTGTTCCAGCAACGATGTGCGTTTTCCTTCCGATTTAGCCTGTTCGTAATCGTTACGGGCTTTTTGTTTCTCCTCGATTTTTGCTTTGATAATGCGGTTGCCAATTTTCATTTCCATAGCGTAAACGGCTGCATTGGTCGATGCCGGAAAGGTATAAATGGCTTCGAGTGGATTTTCGCCTTCGTTTTTATAAACCTGATGAACGGTTACATCGGCAATAACGCCAACAAGGTTCACATCGGCATAGGTGTTTTTCAAAGGGAGCCGATCGGTTTCAGAATTTTCGCTCTGTACAAAGAAATAGGGTGATAGTGTTTTGTTTTCTGTGTTTTCCTGAGCTCGAAAGGTATTGGCGCACACAAACAATAAAATAAAAGTGATGCTGATTTTTGAAAGTAAATTTTTCATGGTGTTTCCTCCTGTTTGGTTTAATTATGCTGTGAAAATACCGCACCCACAAAAGGAATTTTGAGCTAAACCATAAGTGTATGGCTTTTTCTAATAAGTGTTGGTTGGGGGGAATAAGTGTATTTTTCGCAAATAAACATTGTGTTCTTGTGCGGACAAGATGTTACTCTAAAGGGTCGGATAAAATTTCAGGTAATGAGTTTACCTCTAAGGACAATTCATTCACCTTTTTAGTAAGTGAGTTTACCCTCGGGATTCCTATACTTTGAATGAGGTGATCAACGTTTAGGATTTAGAAAGGCGAGAAATTATCCATCTCCAATCATATCCAGCAAATTATTTTTCTTTCGGAACGAAACGGGTACTTGCGAATTATCTGTCATTACTGCATAGCCACCCTCTTTTTTAACATACTCTTTTAAATAGGCAAAATTGATCAGATGGGAGTGGTGGACCCGCACAAACGAGTATTCTTCGAGCAGGGTTTCGTATTCTTTAAGGTTTTTAGTCACTACAATTTGTTCCTTGCTCTTAAGAAAGAAAATAGTGTAACTGCCTTGCGATTCGCAGCGGATAATGTCGTTGATATTTACCATATGCACTTTATCTGCGCTGCTGAGTGCTATGCGTTTATTTCCGGGGCGAATATCCCGGAGATTATCAAGCAATAGGCTTATATTATTCTTGATGGAATCCTTTTTAATGTTTTTGTCGAGTTTGCTCACTGCTTTCACTAACTCATCCGGATCAATTGGTTTGAGCAAATAATCCAGCGCACTGAATTTTATTGCTTTTATGCCATACGAATCCAGGCCGGTAGTAAATATAATCTGGAAATCGATGGTGCTGATTGCTTCTAAAATATCGAAACCAAGTCCATCGCCAAGCTCAATGTCGAGGAAAACCACATCTGGTTTTTTTTCTAAAATAGCTACAATACCAGTTTTTACGCTGTTGGCTTCTCCAATGATTTGGATTTGCGGACAATATTGTTGCAAGTCGTGAGCCAATGTTACCCTCGAATTGTCGTTGTCGTCAATAATGATGGCTTTATGCATGGTATTCTTAATAGCTTAAATTACTTAAATCCCTAAAACAGGAAATAATTTAGAGGTTGATAAAAAATTGTTTCAATTCTCTACCGGTATTGTAATAATTACTTTTGTTCCCAAAGCATTGCTTTGTTTGTCTTTTAAATCGATTATTTCGAATCCGGCAGGCATATTAGCCAGGTTTTGAAGCTGCTCTAATCGTTTTTGTGTTACCAGCATCCCTGTCGATTTGTGACTAGTGTTAGTTTTCGCCTTAATTTCTGCTGCTTTTTGTCGGCCAATACCGTTGTCTATTACTTCGCAAATAAGTCTCGATCCATGCAGATCGAAATTAATATCAATATTTCCCTGGCTTTCTTTATACTTAATTCCATGTAGGATGGCATTTTCAACAAAAGGTTGAATCATCATAGGGGGTATTTCGATCATTCCCGCATCAATTGTTGGCTTCACCGTGATTTTGAAATCAAATTTATCATTCTTGCTGAGTCGTTCCAAATCCAAGTAATTCTCAAGCATTTCTATTTCGTTTTGGAGGGGGATAAACTTTTCGCGGGCATTTTCGAGGATAAGGCGCATCAAACGGGCAAATTTAGACAAATACCGCTTTGCCTGAAAGGCATCGTTGATCGAAATAAAACCCTGGATAGAGTTTAACGAATTGAAAATAAAGTGAGGATTCATTTGCAGGCGGGAAGCTTCTTGCTCCAATTCTATTATACTTTTTTCCATCTCCAGTTTTTCCTTTTCAATGCGGCTCTTTTCTTTAACTTTCTCCAGACGGGAGTGAAATAAATACCACACAATACCTACAAAAATTGAAGCTAACAGAAGCACAAACCACCATTGTTTCCAAAAGGGCGACAATATTTTGAATTTAAAAGAAACCGGTTCGGTATTCCATACATTGTATTCGTTACAAGAGAGTACTTTAAAGGTATAAGTTCCCGGTGAAAGGTTCGAATAATTTACTTCGTGCTGAGTAAGAGGAGGAGACCATTCACTATTCAAGCCCTCCAGCTTCCATTTGTAACGAACAGCTCCGGGATTGCGCTGATAAATACCCACAAAACTAAAAGTCAAACTATTTTGATTATGAGGCAATATGAGTGAATGAGGAACAGGATACCACTGACCGACACTATCTGCATATTTTGTTTTTTCAATATTGTCATAAAATAGCTTTATTCCGGTAATATGTGTCTGAGGGGCTGTTCTATAAGGAATATCTTCCTTTGGATCATAAACAGTTGCCCCATTCACTGTTCCAAACCAGATACGTCCCAGGTTATCTCTAAAACATGCATTACGGTAAACTTCTATTCCCGAGAATCCTTCGTTTTTGCCAAAGTGCCGGCATTCTGACAGGTTAAAATTTTCGTCAAAGGTTAACCTGTCTATTCCTTGTTCCGTCCCAACCCATAAATTGTTATCGTTGTCAAATATCAAAGCGTAAATATTATTTGAACTCAGTCCATTGTTTTTGTCAATACAGATAAATTCGTTTCCCTTCATTACAAAAATCCCCCCTCCTGCTGAGCCCACAAAAATGTTTCCTAATTTATCGAAAGCTATTGAGCGGATTGAGGTACTAGTCAGTCCGTTTTTTCTTGTGTAGCTTGAAATATCAGTAAATATTGAATCTATGCCATAGATGGATATTCTTGTTAATCCTTTATCGGTTCCAACCCAAACAGCACCTTTTGAGTCGGACACCATTGAATTGATACTATTGCTTAATAGACCGTTTTTATCGGTGTAATATTTAAAACCACTGGTTTTAGTAAGAACACAAACTCCGCTATCCGGACTCGAAAACCACAAATTTCTTGATGTATCGGTTGCAAATCCATTAATGCTATTGCTAACCAGACTATCGGTTAGGGAATAATGACGAAACCCATCTGTGTTAAATTTATACGCACCATCGTCCAACGTGCCAATCCATAAGCTGCTATCCCGATCATAAAAAAGCGCTTTTACTTTCGAAGTTGTAAAATCGCCGTTTCCTTTTAACATCGAATAGTTAGCTCCATCAAACAATGTTAGTCCGCCAGCAGAGGTAGCAAAAATCATTTTTCCATTCGATGCCTGAATAACAGAATACACCTGACGCCCCATTTTTTCCGTTTCAGTGAAATGCACAAAACGTGCATTATCCAGACGACTAACACCTCCACCTGAAGTACCAAACCATATGTCATGTGATGAATCTTCTGTTATACAGAGCACTACATTGCTAGCTAAGCCATTTGTGTCGAAATAATTTCGAAACTTAAAGCCATCGAACATGCTTACGCCATTAGCCGTTCCAAACCAGATCCGACCTTTGCTATCGGCCAATACAGAATAAACTGTATTGTTACATAACCCCGACTGCTCTGAAAAATTTGAAAAAACAGCATCTTTAAACCTGCTAACACCTGAACCATTTGATACGAACCAAAGGTTTCCGGTCTTATCCCCGCAAATCCCCCGGATGTTATTGGCAATTAGTCCATCGTCCCTGGTGAAATTCGTAAACTGGTTGTTTTTATAGTTGCTGGCACCTTTGTTTGTTCCAATCCAAATAGACTTATCCTTATCCAGGAATAAACAATTGATCGTATTATCAGGTAAGCCGGTTTTCGATGTAAAGTGTTCAAAACGATTGTTTTTGTATTTATACAAACCATAATTGTCAGTCCCAAACCAGAGATTTTTGGACTTATCTTCAAGAATTGATTTGATCAATCTTTTACCCGGACCAGTTGGGCTATCTAAATATTTAAAAGATTTACCATCGAAAACACAAACTCCACCTTCTGTACCAATCCATAAATTCCCTTTTGAATCTTCGTAAATTGCATGAACAAAGTTGTTTACCAATCCATCTTCTTCGCGGTAACTGGCAAAGGTATAGCCATCAAACCTTATAATTCCTCCTCCAAGCGATCCAAACCAGAGATTACCTCTACTATCTTCACAAATACTGTATATTTCCGATTGTGTTAATCCATCGTTAACCGAAAAATTTTTGAAATTATATTTTTGAGCATTAATTTCTGTTGCTATAAGAAGGCTAAGGGCAATAAATACGATGGAAATTCTAAGCATAGCTAGTTAATTGGAAAAACGAACGTTAAAAATACAATTTATGTGCTTAGTTGATTGAAATTGATAATGATTTCAACAATAATTCTATTTTTATTATAGGAGTATACTGGCGAAAGTATGCAGCAGCTTTGCTTCGAATTTTAAAAACAGCAAACAAAAATATATGTCCGATTGTTTTTTAGCTATTAATCCTAACACATAAAACTATGTCATTTACACTCGAAATTGGTAAAAAAGCCCCAAATTTTAGTTTGAAAGGAACTGACGGGAAGCAATACGCACTCAAAGATTTTGAATCCTTTAAATATCTGGTGGTATTTTTCACCTGCAATCATTGTCCCTATGTGATAGGTTCTGACGAAATCACCCGACAAACCGCCTTAAAATATGCCTCATCGGGCGTAAAGTTTGTAGCAATAAATTCAAATAGTCCAAATACATACGAGGAAGATAGCTATGAAAACATGGTTACCCGAATGAAAACCTATAGCTTTCCATGGACATATCTTCACGATGCTACGCAGGAAATAGCTAAAGAATACGGCGCATTGCGAACCCCTCACTTTTATGTATTTAACGAAAAACGCGAATTGGTTTATACCGGCCGTGGTGTGGATAGCCCTCGTGATACCGGACGAATGACTGTGAATGATTTGGACAGGGCATTGGAAGAATTAACTTCCGGGGAAAAAATCAGTATACCGGTTACCAATCCAATTGGCTGTAATGTAAAGTGGGACGGAAAGGATAAACACTGGATGCCAGCAGATGCTTGTGATTTGGTGTAAGGAAAAGTCAAATTTAATTTGCGAAGGCATTCAGAAAAGACAGATTGAAAACAAATCCAGTCTGAGTGCCTTCGCATTAAAAATTATTTCTTTAAATTAATAATGATTACACTTCCATTAATCGTTCCCAATGTTTTGTGTTCCATTTTTTTTGCCTTTAATACTTCTATTGATTGCATTGTTTCGGGGTTTATTTTTTGCATTTCTTCTTTGCTGATAAATTTTTCGTTATTAAGAATATAAAAGGGTTCCTCGTTTGAAGATTTCCCATCGGCTTCTTCAATAATAGTTACCTGGCTATTTATTTTTTTATCTTGTCCACTCCCATAACCAGTAACTGAAATTTCACTTTTCGAATCTTTTGGTGGCATTAATGAAAAATTTAAAGGAAGCAGGAAGGTTTTTCCCACTAAATCGGCAGGAATATCGGTATAAGAATTTAAAACCCGCATCAACTCTAATTTAAATGGTCCAGCTGATTGAAGATGGTTGAAACCTGTTTGTTGAATTTTAATCCCTTCGGAGCCATAAGCAATTACCACAACTTCTTTAAGCGCTTTCGGATTGGATACTTTTGAACTTGCAGGGTCAATAATTACAACTTTGTTTTTTTCAAAGCTTACCAAAAAATTTAATTTTACTTTTATGTAATCAACTGCAGCCTCTTTAGGATATTTAATATTGCTCATTATATATTTCAAAAATGCTTCCTCACCATTAGGATTGTTTGAAGCTGATATTGGAGGAGTTGAAGTGTTGTTTTCAGAAACTTTTGTACTTACAACTTTATTGTCCGTTGGACTTGTTAAGGTAACACCTTGTTTAACTGCTTGCGTAACAAAAGGTGTTGAAACATTTTCTCTTGTAATTGAACCTGGAACATTAACTGTTTTTGTTTCTTTTTTAAACGAAACAGTAGTTGCTAATAGAACTGTCAGGCAGATTGGAATCAGGTAATTATGGATTCGCTGTCTTTTAGTGGAAGGATTTGTATTCATCATAATAATTCGTTTTTTAAGAAGGTTAATATTAAAGTTGTTCGCTACGGCAAGGGTTAATCCTGCCATAGAGAAATTTAGCAGCAAATACTGATATTCTTTGGCATTTACCCCAGTTGTCAGAACTTCGCGGTCCACAAGGTATTCGAGATTTTCGACCATTGCTTTTCGCAGCACCCAGGCAAAAGGGTTAAACCATTGGAAGAGTATTAGTAATTCGCCTATAAAAAGGTCAACTGAGTGATACTGCCGGCTATGTATCATTTCATGCTGAACCATTTTTTCGAACGAGGGGTGCTGGAGCGTTTCTTCAGAAACTATCATCCAGCGGAAAAAAGAAAATACGGAAACTTTCTTTGAGGTTATTGCAAAATGTAATTGATTTCCTTTATTATGGGTTGAAGTGTGTATAAGTAGGCCTACCCTGGAATAAGCTATTATTGTTTTGAGCAGGAAAAATGCAGAACCAACTCCGTAAGCCCACATTATCCATTTTGGCCATAATAAAAATAAGTTACTGGCTTTTGCAGAAATAGGGGTGGGAGAGGTTGAATTATCAAGGATATAGGCAAAACTCTGAATTTGAGAAACCTCCTTTATAATTATAATGGGAATTGATATAAGGGGTAATAAGAAAGAAACCAGGATACCCCCCATTATAAAAAACCTATTACGGATAAAAAGCTGGTCTTTACTAAAAAAGATATAGTAAAAAAGATATACTACCATTATGGATATTGTCCATTTCAAAGATATGAAAATCCAATTGCTCATGGCTTTTGTTTTTCAATGAGACTGATTATTTCTTTTAAATCGCTTACCGAAAGTTTTTGCTCCTGGGCAAAAAACGATACCACATCTTTATAAGAACTTTCGAAATAATTATTTACAAAGGTCCCTAAAAAGCTGCTGGTATAATCTTCTTTCGAAATAATGGGAAAATACTCGTATGTGTTTCCGTAGGCATTATGATCAATATACCCTTTCCCTTCCAGGCTGCGGATAAGCGACGAAATAGTATTATAATGGGGCTTTTCGCCTGGAAAATTTTCCAGAACATCTTTTGCAAAGCCCTTATTAATTTTCCAAAGAGCCAACATTGTTTTTTCTTCCTGACGGGTAAGTTTTTCCATAATCGAAAATTTATGGAACAAATATAAACGAATTTTTTCGTTTTACAACGAGTTTTTTCGTTAAACAACGAAAAAATAATTATTTCTTTAAAATAAATTCAAGGAATTAATATATACATCAGAAGATAAGAGTTATAACTATCCACTTTAAAAACTTGAAGCAAATCCAGATTTGATCTATTCAAATAAATCTGTCAACACCCGACCTTCCATCGTTAATAACAAATTTCAACCCTGTAACCTTTATTCTAAAACTCGTAACCCGCTCCCGATAGCTATCGCGGATCGCAACCCTCTAAATAACATTCACTTCAATTTCCAAACAAATCCCGAAAACATCCATCACCTCACTTTGGATTTCCTGGGCAAAATTCAATATTTCCTGCCCGGTTGCATCCCCGTAATTAACAATAACAAGGGGTTGAACCGGAGATGTACCAACATCGCCCTTACGCACTCCTTTATAACTTATCTGTTCTATAAGCCAGGCAGCCGATACTTTTACCTCGTCAATACCACATGGAAAACCGGGGATAGAAGGGTATTTTTCTTTGTTTAAATTATAGTTTTCAAGAGAGATAATCGGATTTTTAAAAAAGCTGCCAGCATTTCCAATACAATTGGGATCGGGTAACTTACGCCAGCGAATGGCAGAAATAGCTGATCGAACAGCCTTAATATCTATAATTTCATAATTTTCAAGTTCGCGCTGTACATCAACATAATCGGTATTTAACTCCTTTATTTTACTAAGCTTAAAAACGACTGCATATATTATGTATTTATCCTTTTGCTTAGTTTTAAATATACTGCTACGGTATCCAAATTCGCATTCTGCATTCGAAAGCGAAACTGTTTCGAAGGTTGACAAATCAATTGCCTCTACGGTAAAAATCGCATCTTTTACTTCCTTACCATAAGCGCCAATATTTTGAATAGGACAAGCGCCAACATTTCCAGGTATTAGCGAAAGGTTTTCCAACCCGTACCATTCGCGCTCTAAGCAAAAGGCAACAAATTCGTCCCAATTCTCGCCACACATCGCCCTCACATACACATCCTTCTCATTCTCCTCCACAATTTCAATGCCTTTAATTATGGGGCGAAGAATCAATCCCCTGTAATCCCTCGTAAATAAAACATTACTGCCACCACCTAAAATCAATTTCCGTGAATAGTGGTTCCATTCTGATTCCAGAAAATGCTTTAACTCTAAAAACGACTTAATATTCACAAGCCATTGCGATTGCGCCTGAATTCCAAAAGAGTTGTAAGGTTTAATAGATATGTCTTCAAAAAGTTCCATAACAATACTTAATAAATGCCGGAGATTCTCTCCTAACGTTTGGGTAATAATTCTTAATTGCAAATATAGTTGTATTGGCATACATCGCATCAATTCGAAGTAATTTTCTATCTTAGTGCGAATGAAGAAGATCATAGTTTCTGTAACAAACGATTTAGCTACAGACCAGCGAGTCGACAGAGTTTGCACTACTTTACACCAATGGGGGTATAAAGTATTGCTTGTTGGCCGCCTGTTACCCGACAGCCTTCCAATTGAGCGGCCTTATCGTTGCAAACGGATAAAATTTCTCTTTCATAAAAATTTTAGTTTTTATGCAGAATTTAATATTCGGTTATTTTTCTTTCTTCTTTTTTCAAAATCCGATATATTGTTAGCAAATGATTTGGATACTCTCCCGGCGAATTATATGGCCGCAAAGCTAAAACAGAGCAGGTTAATTTTCGATAGCCATGAGTATTTCCCTGAAACGCCCGAAGTATATAAACGAAAATTTGTAAAAACTATTTGGCTCTTCATCGAGAAAATTTTTATTTACGGAATAGATAAAGGATATACCGTTTCGAACTCTATTGCTGAAATATATCAACAAAAATATCATTTATCGTTAGATGTGGTCAGAAATGTTCCTTTTTTAAACAACTCAAACCTCCTTTTTATTTCCAAACCTGCCACTCCATTTATTTTATATCAGGGAAGCATTAATATTGGCAGGGGATTAGACCTGGCAATTCAGGCAATGCAATTTATACCGGATGCTGAACTAGTAATAGCAGGTAGTGGCCCTGAACTCCCTGCTATAAAAAATCTAACCCAACAATTAGGGCTTGGTTCAAAAGTTAAGTTTTTGGGCAAAATTCCGCCAGACGAATTAAAAGAAATCACCATGAAAGCCACGGTTGGAATATCGCTCGAAGAACCAACGGGAATGAGCTATAAGGCCGCATTGCCTAATAAACTTTTCGACTACATCCAGGCGGGAATCCCTGTTTTAGTTTCGAACCTGATAGAAATGGAATTATTAGTTAAACAATATAATATAGGACTTGTGGCAATTAACCGAGATCCTGAATATATTGCCAGACAATTAAATACATTAATGTATGATAAAATCCTTCAGGAAAAATGGAAAGAAAATTTAGCAATAGCATCGAAAGATTTATGCTGGGAAAAGGAATCGCTAAAGTTGCGGGCTATCTTTTCCTGAAGTTTGAATAGCGTATAACCGCAACATTCGTCTCGAAATATAATACAGGGATATACTAATTGGCAAAGCTGTTAAAACCCATAGCAACAAAGCATTCCCGGCCGATTTTTCAATAATTCCCCAAAGGTTTCCCAAACTGAACTTTACTGAATTAAAATCTGGTAAATTTACCGGATAAGCCTCAAACCATTTGTTACCAAATTTATAAAATGGGTATAAGAGTATTAACTGCAAAGGGTAGAATAACATATTTACACTTTGAATAAGCAAGTGGTTTAAGCGAAATGCAAATGCTGCAATTACACATAGCACAATCGTGGTTCCCGGTAATGGAATAATGCCAAAAATAAAACCAATAGCGATTGTAAGAGCTACCTTCTCAACTGATAAGCCTTGAGCCAGATGATATTTACATGCATGGATAAAGGATTCCCATCTTTTTCGAATCAATTTCATATAAAGATTTATTGTACAAAGTTCTGTTTAATTCCTGAATTCTTAATCAAATTTGGTTTAAGTTTTCATTAAACACCGCCAAAATTCATAAATTCGCTAAAAATAAACTTTAAAATTTAAATATATGATTAAACATATTGTAATGTGGCGTCTAAAAAACGATTATGAAAACCACGACAAAAGAACCACCAGTTTTTTATTGAAAGAAGAACTGGAATCGATGATTGGAAGAATAGACGGATTAAACTCGCTTACGGTGGGTTTAAATGTAAATACATCTCCATTTGCATTCGACCTGGTGCTAATCACGGAGCATCCTACACTGCGCGATTTGGAATTTTATCAGGAGCATCCATTACATCAGGCGGTTGGAGCTTTAGTAAAAGCTGCTACTACTGAGAAGGTTGTTGTTGATTGCGCATATTAATATTACCTCTTTACCGGGATCAAGAAGATGCAGAAGGATTATTACAAAATTTTAGACTTAAAACCCAATGCTGGTGTTGACGACATTAAGCAGGCATACCGACAATTGGCAAAAAAATTCCATCCCGATATTAATAATTCTCCGTATGCCCATGAAAAATTCATTGAAATATCCGAAGCTTACGAGTTTCTGACCGAACAACTCTCAAACACTACCCAAAAAGCCAAAGACCAGCAGGATGATAGCACAACTGCCGAGTTTATTGAAGAAATGCGGAGGCATGCTAAAGAAAAAGCCCGGGAATTAGCACGTAAACGACTCGAAAAACTAAAAAAAGAGCATGAAGCGTTTCAAATTAGCGGAATATACGATCTAGGGGTACTGGCTAACTATACATTCCGCTACGGGGTATTGCTCTTATGCCTGTTTATGATTATTTGGCCAATAATACTAACAATAGTCAACATCTATTTACCCTGGCCGGTAAAAATAATTGTAGCATTTATTGGAAGTCTTGGCATTTATAACATATATCAAAACCGTACCACCTATTTTTCGCAAGGAAAACTTTACTATAATTACTCAAAAATTAAAAGCCTTTTTCTTCAATCGAATGAAAGCACGATTGAAGAATGCTACTTCTCTCCAGGCCGAAAAGCAAGCGCACGGCCCTATAATTTAGAGATGTTTAGAATTAAAGAAATACAGCTTCACAACTATGGCCCGGCACAACATGCGGTGGGATATGACCAAAAAAGTGTCTCTCTTTCTATTCCTCGCTCTCAGCATGCCTTTTTTGTTCATGTAGCTGTTATTTTTGTAAAAATAGTGCTATTTTTTTTGAGCATAATTCTCTTAACTTTCGATAGCCTTCTTTGGCGGACTATTATTGGCTTTGTTATAGCTTTGGCTGGCTCAAGGTTGATACTATTCTTTACTCAAACAAAATCGCCAGTATCATATCTTTTAACAACGAGTATCATAATTCGGGGAATAGTTTGGCTAACTATTATTATTGCATTTTCGAGTTTTCAATTGCGACCTTTGAATATTTCCACCGCTGAAAGCGTTTATGCCATTGTCGTATTTATAATTCTGTTCGATACATTCCTCGACCAATTTTTGAATTATATATCGAAACAAAAGTGTAGATCCCCAATTTTCAAACAGCATCCATTAATCCAGTCTCACTTAGAGAAAGGATTTCAGTTTTCGCACGAAATGCCTGTTGTATCTTTTTTTTACCCAAGTTTTAAATGGTTTTTAGGATGAAAAACATTGTATTTATAGCTATTTAAATTTAACTTTATTTCGATTTATAAAGTTTTCACTATTAATTTCGGATTTATGGAAAGTATATTCAAAAAAGTGAGTATTAAATCGTTAAACGAGAATTATTTAAAAATACTGAATGAAGATTGGGGATTGGTTACTGCCGGAAACATTGAAAGTTTTAATACTATGACAATTAGTTGGGGAACTTTTGGGGTATTATGGAACCGCCCGGTATTTTTTTGCTTTGTTCGCCCTCAAAGATTCACCTACGAATTTATAAATACTAACCATTATTATACCCTTTCTTTTTTCACCGATCAATATAAAGATGCCTTAGACTTTTGCGGAAATCACTCGGGAAGAGAATTCGATAAAATGAAATCGACCGAGTTGGTTCCTGTTTCTACTGATATTGGGAATGTAATATTTGAACAAACCCGGCTTGCATTTGAGTGTAAAAAAATTTACACGGACGACATTAAACCTGAAAATCTTTTAGATCCCAACATCCTCAAAGCAACTTATCCAAATAAGGACTACCACCGCATGTTTGTAGGGGAAATTGTAAACTGCTTTGTTCCGTATTAAATAGTATTCGTTTTCGGAATTTCTTATTATAAGCTTACAAGAACTAAAAGGACAATAGAAGTAATAGCTCATCCTCAAAATCCTGTGAAAGATTCGTTCCACAGCCGAATAAAATTCCTACATTCTTCTTATATTGCCAAAAATCGGCTTTTTGAAGTATTTAAGCCTTCAACTTTTATAAACTATGAACAAATCAGTCAAATTATTTTCCCTGATTATAGTCGCTAGCCTCTTTTCAGCCAATTTATCAGCCAATTCCTTGTCCTATAATAACAATAAAGATAGCCTAAGCACCGACACCATAAAATATTGGAAAACCGGAGGTAGAATTGTCTTAAATATATCACAAATTGCTCTATCCAATTGGGCTGCCGGAGGAGAAAATTTAATTGCAGGCAACTCCATGGTGAATTTGTATGCAAATTACAAAAAGGACAAAACTTCGTGGGATAACACTATTGACTTTGCATTTGGCCGGTTAAAGAAAGAAAGTACCAAAGCAATTAAAAACGACGATCGTTTTGAATTTACTACCAAATATGGCCGCAAGCGATCTGACAAGTGGTATTATAGCGGTATGTTAAATATTAAAACACAATTCTTCTCAGGGTATAAATTCCCGGAGAAAGATTCCATAAAGATTTCGGATTTCCTCTCCCCTGCTTATATTTTATTATCTGCTGGTATGGATTATAAACCCTCGGATAAGTTTACATTTTTAATGTCGCCGATTACAGGAAAAATAACCGTTGTGAACAGTCCAATTTTATCGGCACAAAAGGCGTATGGAGTAGAACAAGGTAGAAACACCCGTAGCGAACTTGGTGGCTTTTTTAAGATTATCCTAAAAGGCAGTTTATTTAAAAACCTAAATTACCAAACTAAGGTCGATGCTTTTTTAAACTACATGAATAATCCCGAAAACATTGACTGGGACTGTGAATTTTTGTTGGGCATGAGCCTAAATAAATACATTTCGGCAAACCTTAAAACCAACTTGCTCTATGATGACGATGTTGTAACATTGCCGAATACAGGTCCAAAGCTTCAATTAAAAGAATTTCTTGGGGTAGGGTTTTCCTATAAGATCTAAGCGCGTTTTATTTATTCCGCTGGTGATAGCGCAAAGCCAAATAACTTAACATTTTACCGATTACGGCAATAGCCTCGTTAGTTTCAGCGCCAATTGGTTTCCCTTGCATTCGTAATAACATTACGCCATATAAACCGTTCAGGCATACTTCAATTTCAGTAATATTTTCCTTTGAAGTTTTTTTTCGTAAATCGTTTAAAACAGGCAACGCAAATCGATAAAATTCAGCATATTTCTCTTCCTGAATTGAATTTATAAGGTCAATATGCAAGTCATTTAGTCGAAATAAAATTTCGTTCAGGTATTTAAGGTGTCCCACTTCCTGAAGATCCTCATTAATCATCTGGTTTACCAGCTGTCGATACCAATTTCGAATCTCCGTCATAATTTCAGGAGGCTGGTTATATCGAGCAACTATACTTTTATCAATCTCAAAGAAATTAAAGCTATGAGCCCGAAGAATTTCTTCCACATGCCACATGTAGAGCAAATACTCAACAATATTGCTTTTTCGTAGTTCTTTAGCTACAATCATAATTTATTCTTCAAAACCGGTTATTTTAGTAATATCGCGGCGATCCTTTTTTGTAGGGCGTCCGGCACCCTTATCTCTTATCACGTTTGCCCCAATTTTAGAGAGATGGTATTTCTGAAGTTCCTCCTCGGTAGTAAGTTCTGTAGCAAATTCTTTCACTTTTTCAGCCGATAAACGGGTGTGAAGAAGTCCTAATACTTTAAACGAATGCACTACCGGCGGCTTGCGCACCATAATTATGTCTCCAACTTTAACAGCTCGCGAAGGTTTTACATTCACATTTTCGATTGTAACCCGGCCTTTATCGCAGGCTTCAGTGGCCATAGTGCGGGTTTTGAATACCCGAATTGCCCAAAGATATTTATCGATCCGAATGCTGGCTGTTTCCATCCGAATGAATTTATTTATTATTAAAGAAATTCATTGTTTGTTGAATACCAATAGTACCAAAGCTTTGGATTATTTCGAAAATAATTGTAAAACGATCTTTCAGCGCAATGGATTCTTCCATAGTCCACCTGCTTAAAACAAAATCCACCTGATTTCCTTTGGCAAAGCTATCGCCAATGCCGATACGCAAACGTGCATAATTGTTATGACCTAAAATTTCTGTGATATTTTTCAATCCATTGTGTCCTCCATCACTGCCTTTGGCTCTAAGCCGCAGTTTTCCCATCGGCAAAGCCAAATCATCCACAATAACCAAAAGATTTTCGACAGGTATTTTTTCTTTCTGCAACCAATAGTTTACAGCTTTACCACTTAAATTCATATAAGTAGAAGGCTTGAGCAAAATATAATTTCGACCTTTAAATTTATATTCCGCTATTTGTCCGTATCGGTTATCCTGAAAACAAATATTGGATGCACTTGACAGTGCATCCAATACGTCGAATCCTATATTGTGTCGGGTATGAGCATACTCCGCGCCTATATTTCCAAGGCCTGCAATAAGGTATTTCAAACTAAAATATTATTTTTTAGCAGGAGTTGTTGTTGCTTCAGCAGCTTCTCTGGCAGCACGTGTTAGTTTAACAGATACTACAGGCATTGCACTGGCTTCAACAAATTCTATATTTTTAAAAGCTAAATCACCGATACGGATCGATTTGCCCATTCCAAGCGGAGTGATGTCGATATTAATATCTTCTGGTAAATCTTTTACAAATCCTTTTACTTTCAATTTTTTCTTTTCAATAGAAAGTTTACCACCTTCTCTAACACCTGCAGAGTTACCGCTGGTTTTAACAGGAAGACTAACAACAAGTTTTTTATTGTCGTTCACTTCTAAGAAATCAATATGTACCAACGCATCTGTAACAGGATGGAATTGAATTTCCTGAATAATTGCTTTACGTTTTTCGCCGTTAATATTTAGATTAAGCAGGTAAACGTTTGGAGTATATATAATTTCGCGAAACGCGCTGGCTGGAGCCGAAAAATATTTATTGTCTCCGTTTCCGTATAATACGCATGGAACATTCTCCTGTGAACGTAAGCCTTTCGAAGCTTTTTTTCCTGTATTTTCCCTTAATGTGCCTAGTAATTCAACCGATTTCATCTTTCGAAATAGTATTTTGTGTAATAAATTTTGAGGGTGCAAATATAATAGTTAAACTATAAAATTGGAACTAATTGACTGATAATTGTAAACTTTTTCTATCACATCAGCAAAAACATCAGCAACAGTAAGGACTTTGATCTTCGAACAATCTTTTCTTAAAGGAATTGTATCGCTTACTAAAACCTCTGTAAGTTTACTTTTCTCAATTCGTTCGTATGCAGGTTCAGATAACACCGGGTGTGTAGTTACCGCACGAACTGTATTTGCGCCCATATCCATCATCAGGTCTGCAGCCATAGTGATAGTCCCGGCAGTATCAATCATGTCATCGACAATAACCACATCTTTTCCGGCAACATCGCCAATTACTCTTATTTCTTCGACAACGTTTGGCTTTTTCCTTAATTTGTAACAAATTACCATTTCGGCATTGAGGAAACGGGAATATGCATTTGCTCTTTTGGTCCCTCCCATGTCGGGTGCAGCAATTACAATGTTATCGAGGTTAAGGTTACGGATATAAGGAACAAAGATTGGGGATGCATACAAATGATCTACAGGTACATCAAAAAATCCCTGTAACTGATCGGCATGTAAATCCATAGTCATTATCCGGTCTACTCCAGCTGCTGTAAGCAAATTAGCTACCAGTTTTGCCCCAATGGAACAACGTGGCCTATCTTTTCTATCCTGACGGGCAAAACCAAAATACGGCATTACGGCAACAACTTTATAAGCAGAAGCACGTTTTGCGGCATCTATTAACATTAATAACTCAAATAAATTTTCAGAGGGTGGAAAAGTAGACTGAATTATAAAAACAGTGGCTCCTCTTACTGACTCATCGTATGCTGGCTGAAATTCACCGTCGCTAAATCTGGTTATGGAAGTTCGGCCTAATTGGGTGCCGAAACTTTTGGCTATTTTTTCTGCAAGGTAATTAGATGCAGTACCTGAAAAAAACTTAATCGGTGTATTGGCTGCCATTCAATTCGTATTAATTTAAGATTAATTTTTTCGCGAGCAAATGTAAAAAATAATCAGCAAGTGCGCGGCATGAATTTTATCTATGTTTAAATTTTATGAGTGTTTTTTCTATATAGTCCGTTATATCTTGCTTTCCTGCTTTGGTAGTTATGGAACTGACAAAATACTTTGGAAGGTCATCCCACCATTCTTTTAACGTATCCATAAAAATCGAAATATTTTCTTCTGTCTTTGGTGGGGATTGTTTATCGGTCTTTGTAAAAACCAAAACGAAAGGGATACCATTTGTTCCGAGCCAGTTAATAAAATCGATATCCATTGATTGAGGGGAATGCCGCGAATCGACGAGTACAAAAACGCAATGCAGGTTATCCCTTTTTAACAAGTAATCGTTTACCGATTTATTAAATTCTTTTTTATCTGTTTTAGCAACTTTTGCATATCCATAGCCGGGTAAATCAACTAAACTCCATGAATCGTTGATAAGAAAAAAATTTATCAACTTTGTTTTCCCCGGCGTGGAAGAAGTTTTTGCCAACCCTTTTTTATTGCAAAGCATGTTAATAAGGGAAGATTTACCCACATTCGAACGACCGATAAACGCATATTCGGGAATATCTGATTTTGGGCACGATTTCAGATCGGGAGCACTTAATTTAAATACAGCTGATTTTATTAATATTTGTTCCATTTCCCTAAAATAATTTCGTTACCTAACTCTTAATAATATTCTGACTTAAAAGTACTAATTCAGGGCGGCTCATTTTTATAAAAACCTGTTATCAATTTTCCGTTGCCCTCAAGTCCCTAAACTGCAACTTGCTCTTCTTAAACTGTATTCTTTTGCACCTTGCAACATATGATTTACCTGCTCCCGATAGTCCCGATAGCTATCGCGGATCGGGATTGCAACCCGCAACTCGTAACCCATAACTTGCAACCCGCAACCCGCAACTCGTAACTCGTAACTCGCAACCCGGAACTCATTCCTTTATATACACCTCTAATATTTTCGATTCTTTTACCGGTATTATATCAATTTCCTTTAATGAAGCCGGAATAAGTATAGTTTCACCTGTACCAATTTTCTCAACAAAATCATTCTCGGTTTTAAGAATAAGTTCCCCATGCAAACATATATAGATAACAAATGAATCGATAAAATTATAATCCTTTCGGACCGGCTGATCCAACTGAATTATATTGGTAGTGAAATAAGGACATGTAGCAATATTCACCGTTTTATTGAGCACTTTTTCATATTCTGTTTTGTAGGAGTTATGAATACTATAATCGATAGCATCTAAAGCCAGTTCGGTATGTAACTCCCGCGATTTACCGGCAGCATCAACTCTATCCCAGTCGTAAATTCTATATGTGATATCAGAAGTTTGCTGAATTTCTGCCAGGAGAATTCCTGCTCCAATTGCATGAACCCTTCCCGCTGGTATAAAAAACACATCTCCTTCTTCTACTTCTTCACTATTGAGGATATTTTTAAGGGTTTTGCCCTCCACATGCTTTAGATACTCCGTTTTATCAATTTTTTTATTAAATCCTGAAATGAGTTTTGCACCTTTTTCAGCATCCATCACAACCCACATTTCTGTTTTTCCGAACGAATCGTGCCTTTTATGTGCCAATTCATCATCGGGATGAACCTGGATGGAAAGATCGTCGGTAGCATCTATAAGCTTTATTAATAAGGGAAATTCAATTCCAAAACGTTCATACACCTTTTCGCCAACCAGATCG
>Ga0316608_1000288_pt1 | contig 25344 bp, 19 predicted proteins | sample MIS2016152B_MG_FD_207673 | JGI IMG/M metagenome (GOLD analysis project Ga0316608, IMG submission 207673) | Microbial mat bacterial communities from Middle Island sinkhole, Lake Huron, Michigan, United States - MIS.2016.152B | ecosystem: Environmental > Aquatic > Freshwater > Lake > Sediment...
ATATTAAAAATTAGCAATTTGAGAGAGTTTCGGATTTCTATCAGAAATGTGTTATGTGCTAATTGAGTGAAGGTTATAGGCTTAAATTGACGGCTATGGCTTAAGCTACCCGGTTAACCAATGAAAATAAACTATAAATCAACATGATATAAAACTGAAACAGCTGTTTCGGAATTGATAAAACGATGAATAAGATAGGAAAAGTAAATATTGACTACAAAAACTTTCTTAATGAAGTATTGCAACAAATTGAAAATGCATAAATTCAAACTGCATCAGGACTTTAATAAAGTCACAATTGTATTATACTATTCAATTGGTAGATTGATTGTTGATAAACAACAAAAATTTGGTTGGGGTAAATCTGTCAGAACTTTTTGAGCAGGAGAAAATAATTTGGGTTTTAACAGCAGATAAGTGGGGGTTTGTGTTTGATAAAGAAAAACACTTTTTAACCAGTGGAGGTTATTTGCTTGTTTCTAAAAAACTTTCATTAAAATACATATTAGCAATTCTTAACAGTAATTTAATGAGATGTTATTTTTCGCAAATTGGTGTAATGACAGCAGGCGGAGCATTTACATTAAAAAAGCCACAATTGAACGTTTTCCAATAATTGAGTTTTCAGAAAAGGAACAAACCGAAGAAGCAATGTTCTTTCGGAGGCTTATTGATATACTATAAAAGAAAAATCACTTTGCCAAATTGTATAAACTTTAGCAAAGTGATTACATCTTCTTCAAATTTTTTGCTTTAAGAAACCATTCGATATATCTTCGTGTCCAATTTCTTTATGGAAATTTTACTTTTCAGTTATCAACTCTTTTGCTTTGATGAGCCTGCGCACGGGTTTCATAATTTCGCTAAACTCACGGTACGACATATCTTTGATGTAAAGAGCTCCATAAGATCTTCGAAGCATCTGATTAGGACTATCATAGAAGTAAGATTTTCCTAATACATGGCTGATTTTGTCGAATTGTTCTGCCCAAATTTTTTGTGCAAGTTCACTAAAAGTACCATCGAGTTCAAAACTTGGAAAGGAAGCCGATTTTTGACTTAAAAAACAATTATTGAACATACTATGCAAAGTCGCAAAAGAGTTTAAGGAAATAGGAATGATCGTATTCACCTCGGATGGATCCCATTTAGACCATATATTACGATAACCCCATATTCTTAAATTCGATTCTTTATGTTTTACAACGTATTCATCTATGGCTTCGGATAGTGCGATGAGTGTTTTGTAGTGCGTATCAGGACCGCTTCCTTCTGGATCCAACGCAAGGGTAATAACATTGGGTTTTATTTCTTCCAGTAATTTCAGAATTGGAACAACATCCGATTCATGATCAGGATATTTTGGGAAAATATCATCAGAGTAAAATGCAAGATCTAAGTGCTTCACTTTGTCAATATTAATTCCAAGATGCGCCCATACCAATTCCGCTTCAAATTCCCTCAACCATCCTTTTAAATGATGTATATAATCTGGTTCTTTTCTTCCTGGAATGAGTCCTTCCAGTGTTTGAAGATATTGATCACAAATATCTTTCAAATAAATAATGGAATTGCTTAAATGTTTTTTCAACAGGCGACGTGCAATTCTAAAGGAAATTGCATTGCTCTGCAAATCTTTATTCTGACGAGCTATTCCGTTCAAATATTCTGTAATGTCATCTTGTGCATAGTTTTCACCCATTCGGTTATGAAATTGATCCGATTCGAATAATCCCACTTGAATAGAATTTATAAGATTGCGCAAGCAATTGATCACATAATCATTTGTTACTGCTGTAAATCCGCTGGTGCAGTAAACAAAATGATTGTCATTGGTTTCACTTCTTACTAAATGGTGAATATATGGGAAATAGGCCAATTCAATATCATCATGATGGGGAGCTGTATGCATAAATCGAAGATTGCCAACTGGTTTAATACCCCTTTCGATTTTCTCTCTCAACTGAGCATAAAGTTGTTCGGCCAAATCAGGTAAATTTTGCATAGTCAACTTTTGAGCCAATTTGAAATCAGGGTCTTCCAGTATATCTTTGTTTGCATTGTTGGCCAATTCCATCAACGATACTTTATTTCTAAATGCTGCATCGAAAATTAGTTTATTGGCTGCTTTTTCTTCACTCTTATTTTGCTTACTAAAATATACAACACTTTCCTCAGATTGTTTTAGTAGAATTGATGAACTTTCTGTAATGAAAAATCTTGCATGATGAAGCTTTTGTAATGCTGATCCTGGAAATTCCAGGTCAGGATTTTTTTCCACAGCATCGCGGATAACTTTGGCTTTAGATTCGCCCGCTGCAATAATGATGGCTACATTGTCTGGATTGAAAGTGATGGTTTCAAGCCCCATAGTAATAACCGCTTTTTTGCGTACAGATTCTATTCCCCCTAAATCTGCTGCTGCAGCAGCCTGTGTTTCATAATTGATATTGGTCAAGCGTGTGTGCGAATGATGCGAAGAACCCCGAACATTAAATGCAATATGGCCATCAGGGCCTATTCCACCCAGAAAGAATCCAATGCCGCCCAGATTTCTGATTTTATCTTCATATTCATTACAAAATTGATCGAAGAGTTTGATCACTTTTTGCTTCAATTGTTCTTTGATCGATGTGGGTTTTTCAATTCTAAGAGCCAAATCGATCTTCCCGTCCTGAAAAACCTGCAAAACATTGTCCAATCCACCCATAATTTTCTTTTGAGCATCATTGAAATGAAAGGTATTGATCAGGTTTGTTTTTCTATAGTCCAAACCAAATGATTCTATGTAATACTTTTTCACAAATGATAGGAAGGAGCGTTCATGATCGGGTTCTATCGGAAAAAATTCATCCAACTGAAAGAAATGCAAACTACTCATATCTGGTTTTAGTTTTTTATCCAAACCAATTTTTGAAAGTATTCCTTGGTTCAATTCATGATCCCAGTTTTCAAGGTAATACTGTACCCATTTTATGTAATACTCTGGGGTTCTTCCTGTTGGTAAAGCAATAACACCGCCAGGATTTAGGCAGACCCATTCCAAAAATCTGAGAGCTGCCAGTTGACCCAATTCTACATAATTATCAACAATAATAACAGGAATTTTTCTTAAATTCTTGTTATAAGAAAAATAGGGATCATTTTTAATAAAAAAGGATTCGACTTTGCTTTCTGTGTTGTATTTTGTTATCATTTTTCTCTATATTAAATTATTGATAAAACTCGTGAATAAAAAGACTTGCTGCCCCCATGCATATATCATATTTTCCAAAGGGTGAAACAATGATTTTGGGAAGCCGGTAATTGAAATTAAAGTGATTTTGAAGTTTTTTTTGTACCTTCGGTATAATAAAGGTTTGAATGTATGCTTCGCTTGATAAATCTCCACCCACATATATAACAGAAGGATCAATAAAACTGATTAATCTTGCAAACTCGTCTATTATAACTTGATTAAAAGCCTTAATATATTTTTCTGCAAAGGCTGACTGCGGTATGGATTGAAGTATTTCATCAAAGTTACAATTGCCTTTTCTTTTCAATTTTTTCAAGAAGGCATCATTTTCAATATTTTTATCTTTATGATGAATCTGAAATTCTTGAATATTTGGTAATTTGTCAATCACTTCACCTGCCATTCCGTTTGCGCCGGAGTAAAGCTGTCCATGAATAATCAGACCGGTTCCCAAGTCATCATTATCATTGTTGTATGTGATATAAAGAATAGGGAGATTGCTTTGTTGCGAATCTGATGCATACCATTTGAATCCCAGCGCACCGGCATTGGCATCATTTACAATGGCTACTGGCTTTTCAGTAAGTTTTTCAATTTCATTTGTAAATGGAAAATTCTGTATATTTAATTTGGTTGAAATATGAATCTTTCCTTCAATTTCGTCCACAATACCCGGCAATGCAATGCCAACCCCCATGAGTCGAGCATAATTGTATTTTATTCTCTTTACAGCATCCCGAATGGCGTTATTTAAAAATAGAATGAGGGTATCACCTGTAAAATCCATATCGATGGATTCATCATATTTGATCAGTATTTCACCCGATAAATTTGTAATTACTAAACGGATGGAGCTTCTCATTACTTCTATTCCGGTAAAGTAGCCATAGTCAGGATTGATGCTCCAAAGCAGTGGTTTCTTGCCACCTTTGCTCGTAGAGTCACCTGTTTTGCTAATTTTGATGAGCTCCGTATCATGGAGAGACTTTAAAATATAGGCTACAGTTGATGGCTGCAATGTAACAGTTTTGGCAATGTCTGCTGCCGATATTTCTTTTCGAAGTCTAATCAGATTCAGAATCGTTTTACTGTTGTCAGATAAATTTAAATTCAAGAGATTCAGCATACTAATAGTTAGTTTATACAGTGAATGAACAAACAAAGCTACATATCATTTTTCATACTTCAAAGTTTTTTTTACTCTTTTTTCAGTTTTGCACATCTTTATAATTAATATACAGATTTACTTTTACTTGATGAATTTTTGGAATCAAGTTTTCATCGTAATATTTATGTTATAGCAAATAAAAAAAATGACGATAGAATTAATAATTAACAAGATAATGAATATATTTGGACAAATTTTTTTATAATAAATCAAAATGTGTGACAGTGTCATACAAATTCAAAAAGTATGCTTGAATTAAGAAAAAATATTGAATATCAACAACTTATTGAAAAGATTGGCAATACTTACCAATCTGCAAAAAGTAGTATAATTTCAGCCGTAAATACGGAAATGCTTCATGCTTATTGGCAGATAGGTAAAGATATAATTGAATTTGAACAAGGCGGAAAACTGAAAGCAGAATATGGAAAACAACTTTTAATTGATTTATCAAAAGATTTAACATTTCAACACGGCAAAGGATTTAGTCGAAGTAATTTGCAATATATGAGATTATTGTATTTTTACTACCCAATTTGCCAGACGCTGTCTGGCAAATTAACATGGTCGCATTATATAGAACTGGTTTCGTTAGATGATAATTTAGCGAGGGAGTTTTACGAAAAACAATCAATTGTTGAAAATTGGTCTATCAGAGAATTACGAAGACAAAAGAAAACGGCATTGTTTCATAGAATTGCAATTGGAAAAGAAAAGGAAAAAATTTTGGAATTATCTAAAAAAGGACAAATAATTCAATCCGAAGAAGATTTTATAAAAAATCCTCATGTCTTTGAATTTATGAATTTTCCGGAAAATTATGAATACACTGAAAATGATATTGAAAAGGCAATCATTAATAATTTACAACATTTTTTGTTGGAATTAGGAAAGGGATTTGCTTTTATTGGGCGACAACAACGTATAACTCTCAATAATAGACACTATTTTGTAGATTTGGTATTTTATCATGTAAAATTAAAATGCTACGTTTTAATAGATTTGAAAATTGGCGAAGTTGCACACGAACATATCGGACAAATGAAACTGTATTTGGGGTATTTTGAAAAGGAAGTTAACGATATATCTGATAACGAACCAATAGGAATAATTTTATCCGAAGAAAAAGATGATATTATGGTTGAATATGCAATGCTAAAAGATACATCAAAATTGATAGTATCAAAATATCAGCTTTATCTTCCTGATTTAGAACAATTAAAAAATAAGGTTAGAGAAATAATTGAAAAATAAAAAATTGCTATAACATGCTATACAACGGTCATTGCATTTTTTTGTGGGCATTTGTCTGTAATCGTACATTTGTGCAAGAAAGGAGTTTTTTCGGTAACACGAACATTCTACTTTCAAATCCCACAAAAAAAGCAACGCCGCCAACAATTTTTCGTTATAATCAATTTTCGTAGAAAATTATTTTCATTTCTTCATTTAGATTTTACTTTTAGCATTGCAAAAAGAAATAAAAGAAAACAAATCATGGATCGATTTATTGGATTATTGGGAATCATATTGATTTTTGGAATCGCTTTTTTAACCTCAGTTAATCAGAAGAAAATTCGACTTAGAATTGTAATTCCAGGATTTATTTTGCAAATTCTGCTTGCTTTATTCATCCTAAAAACACGAATAGGACAAGAAATATTTAACTTCATCGGAAGATCAATAACCAAAATCCTTGACTTTGCTACGGAGGGTGGAAAATTTGTTTTTGGTGTATTGATTGATAAGAATATGATGGCTGAAATATTTGGTCCTCATAATGCCGTTATTTTTATTTTCACATTGATACCTACGATTATTTTTGTCTGCGTTTTGGTTGCCATTGCCTATCATATAGGTCTAATGCAAAGAATCATCTCCTGGATTGCTTTCGGTGTTTATAAATTGATGCGCGTTAGTGGGAGTGAAGCATTGTCGAACGTGGCCAGCGTATTTGTAGGACAAGTAGAAGCTCAAATTATGATCAGACCCTATATTGCTACAATGACTCGGTCGGAGCTTCATTCCTCTATGGCTGGAAGTATGGCTTGCATTGCCGGTGGAATAATGGCTGTTTATATTTCAATGGGAATTCCTGCAAACTATTTACTTACAGCGAGCTTAATGGCTGCCCCGGGTGCGTTGATTCTTTCGAAGATCATGTTTCCTGAAACTGAAAAATCCCAAACCGCTGGGCAAGTAAACATAAAGGTGGAAAAAAATCATGTAAACCTTTTGGATGCCATTGCGCATGGAGCTTCGGATGGAATGCGTATCGCCATCAGTGTGATCGCAATGCTTATTGGAATGATTGCCTTGATTTCTCTTTTGGATGGTGTTTTGCATTTACTTGGAAAGGGTTTGGTTTCGGCAGGTGTTTCACCTATGTTTTTGGGTATTGAACTGAAAAGCCTAAGTCTTAAATCCATATTTGGACTTTTATTTTCGGGAATTGCATTTCTTATGGGTGTTCCTTGGGGCGAGGCGGGTCATGTGGGTGCTTTGATGGGAACTAAAATGGTTATCAATGAGTTTGTGGCATACTCTGACATGACTTCTTTGATGGCTTCAAAAGTTTTGAGCGAAAAATCTGTTATAATTGCAACTTTTGCACTTTGTGGGTTTGCAAATTTCAGCTCTATTGCCATGCAGATTGGAGGCATCGGTTCAATTGTTCCCGAAAGAAAGGCGGATTTGGCAAAACTGGGTTTTCGGGCAATGATTTGTGGAACATTAGCATCTTACCTATCGGCCACCATTGCCGGAATTTTATTTTAAAACTTCTATTCGAATTTCAAAAGTAAATCAATGATTTCGGGTTTACTACCCAAACGTATAGGCGGACCCCACGTTCCAAAACCGCAGGAAACATAAAAGTGGGTATTGCCTTTTTTCAGATAGCCCCAGCTCAATTCATATATCGATTGGGTGATGAAGTTGAATGGCCACATTTGACCATGATGCGTATGACCAGAAAGTTGCAAATCAATTCCGGCATCTACTACTTTTTGCAATTGAAAAGGTTGATGATCCAAAAGAATTTTCACTTTTGATGCTTCGATGCTTTGAACCAATTCTGGCAGCTCTTTTCTCTTGATGTTTGAAAAACGGAAACCCGTATAATCATCTCGACCAATCAGATAAATATTCGAATCAATTTGAGTGACTCGATCTTGCAATAATTGGAAGCCATGCTCTTCTAAATAGTTCTGACTTTTTACATGACCACCAATGTACTCATGATTGCCAAAGATGGTGTAGGTTGGATATTTTTTCGTGATTTGTACCAACAATTCTCCTAAATTATAGCGAATCACAGGCGCAATATCTTCATCAATAACATCACCTCCAAAAATCACCACATCGGGATGAATTGAATCAATGAGTTCAACAAGTTTTTTAATGCGATTACCTTTATATATTATACCTAAATGTATATCGGAGGCAAATGCAATTCGCAGTTCTTTTCTACCTGTTTTTTTTGCAATTTTAATTTCCATTTTTTTTATTCTGGGTGAACACTGGTTTGCATATCCAATAAAAACAATGAAAGAGATAATTGTAAAAGCACAAGTTCCAAAGATATATTTTATCTTGGTAGAGGGATTTTGTAAAAAATCAGGAAAAAAATGAAATATTCTGTTCAACAGTCTAATGAAATCAATGCCTAAAACCAACATCAGACTATAAACAAAGTATGCGATCCAGAATGAACCCAAGAGCAATAGCCATTCGCTGCTAATAGGAATTGATGTTCTTTCTAAAACTCGTCCCAAAATATAGGAAGATGCCAAAAAAATTGTTAAAGTTAAATAAGCCGTCCGAATCAGAATACTTTTGGGGAGGCATTGCCAACCCCTGTTTATGATATAGTAATTAAGCAAACCATAAATGATGCTGATAATGAAAAAGAAAATAAGGAAAGATGGATTTTTCACTCAATAGTTTTTTTATAAATTTAACATAAACAGAATATCAATACTCCTTACTTTAATTCAAGCATTCCAAACATGTGATTGAGAATTTCTTTCTCATCCATGAGCAAATTGAAATACTGATAACGATTAGCCAACAAGAGCAAAGAATCTTTGCGGACATGAACAAAATCAGCATTGACCTCAATATTCAATCCACGTAGAATTACATCATTTTTCGACAATTGAATTTCTTCATCTTTATGGTTGTCATAGTAAAGTACTCCTTTTATAACAAGTATGATCGTATCTTGATATTCGGGTAAAGTATAATCAATGATTTCGCCTTTTTTCATGAACTTGGCTGTGATGATTTTCGCAAGTTTAATAAGTAGATTCTCAGGAACACTATAGAAAATTGTAAACTTTTTTAGTGCTTTTACTTTGTCTGCCAACAAGAGGCTTGTTTCTGATTCTTCATTTTGTAAAATATCAATAAGATTATGCTTGTTTTTGGGTAAGCGTTTTATGTAGTCTAACCAACGGCGAGGATTTTCATCATAAATAATTTTGGCTGCCGTACTATAAACAATTTCGTCTGGATGATAAAGACAAACAAATACTTCATCCGGCATTTCACTTTTTCGAACATTGGCTAAAATTTCCAAAAATTTTTCGTTTGTCCATAATTCAATATTCTCTGTCATGTGCTCTATACCGTTTTCCAATTCTTCAGTCTTATTCTTTTTATGGAGTCTTCCCATAAGCTCGAGTGTTTTGGCAATAGTCCAAACATCCGATTTGTTGTAATCTCGCGATACGATTTCTTTCAGACGGTCATCAAACTTCAAACGTTTGATTTCGCAGAACTCCTGAAGCTTTTTAATTCTTTGACCAATAGGGATATTGTCAAAAATAGGGATGATCAATTGTTTAATATCCTGATTAATGAAATTCTCAATAATTTCAAGCGCAAAGATCGTATTTTCTCCAATGATATTTTGACGAATCAAATCAATGGTTGCTGGTTGGTATAAAAAGCTCATTAAAGCAAAAAGTACATCAAGACTGCTTTCACGATCAATATCCAGGGACTGAATAAGCTTCAATGTATTCTTTTCAGTTTCGATGTCATTGATGCATACCATCAACCAAAGGATGTATTCAACATATTCTTCTATTTTCTTTTTGACAATTTGCTTTTCTTTATCTCCCGCTTGGTATTCTGAAAAATATAAACCTTTGATGGCTGCTATTTGTATTTCTTTGTTAGGGTAATTTAGCAATTGGTTCAGTAATATTTCCTGAGAAGATGGTGTACCAATGCGAGCCAAAAGCTCAATAATTTCCAAAATCACATGCTCTGGTAATTTTTCTTTCATCAAATTCTCTATTTCTGGCAATACCTGATCGCCTAAACCAACAAGCACATAACTGGTTTCATGGTACAAATCTTCATTCTTTAACATCTGAACCAATTTCTTTTTCAATTGGGGCGAAATGACCTTTGAAGCAAATTTTATAGATGCCTGTTGAATATCTTTGTCTGGACATTCCAAAAGTTTCTCAAGGATATGAGCATCATTAAAGTCCTCGGCATTTCTAATCATTTTGACTACTTTGAGCCTGCTTTCGTATTCCCAGCTTTGTAATTGATTTGAAATATCATTAGGTTTAATAACTCCGCCTGTAGGAATATTGGCATAATCAAAGCATAAATTTGCGTGTTCTACCAATTTTCGTAATTGTGTGGAATTGTCTGTCTTAATTTGGTTTACCAATGAACTCAGCTCTCTGTTCCAAGTTGGATCCAGAGAAGAAAGAACCGTTTTCTGAATTGTTTTGTCATCCTTGGCAAGTAACAATTCCGCATTGGATTCGAGTGCTAAGGGATTGGTTTCGGAAATGATGGTTGCAGCCAAACGTACTGCAGATATATTGGAATTTGAAAGTTGATTTGTAAGTAATTCAAGCCCGTAAATATTCGTACTCATGTTTAAATCTTTCTTGAGATTCTTCTCTTCCAGAATTTGTTTTAGCCGATTGCGATATGATTTGTACAACTCCCTTGAAATGTATGACCATATAAATAAAATGGGCAGGAACAGCAGACCATAATATTCCAGATAGAACTTTGTTTCGCCTGTAAGAATCCATCTAACGAATAATAGTAAAACACCAGCAATTCCGATTGAAATTTGCATCATAACGCCAACCTTGGTTTGCACAGCCAACTTCAGTTCTTCCGGCAAGGGTTGGTACAGAATATTAAAAGATGGATCATCGAGTCCACGCCGAAAAATTCGTTCAGAAGATTTATTGACCACAATAAAGGCAAAAAAGATCAAACTTTCGACACCCGAAATTAATCCGAAAAATGTTGCGGAGGCGATTACGATGGTGAGGGTCGTTGGAAGAATCGTTAAGCCCAATTTTAAACCATGTTGGGTAAGAATCCTGCTCGAAAAGTAGGAGAGTAAAAGTTCTCCAATTTTAAAAACTCCACAAACAATGGCGATAAAGTTAGATACCGAATCGGCCGTTGGAAGTCTTGATTTTTGTGCCTTGATTGTAGATAGATAACCAAAATCCGTAAAGTACAGAGCAACCATAGAAAATATAGCCGAAACAAAAATCAACACAAAATACTTTTGCTTTATCAACGATTTAAAACTCGCTTGGTTTTTGACTTCTTCCGTCATTTCTTCTGTAGGACGTTCAGGGAATTTTTTGTATAAATATCTCAAAATCCACATGCTTACCAACACGCCAAACACAGCAAAATAAAACAGATCATAGGGATGAGACAATACTTTGTTTAATAATGGAATGGCAAAATAGCTTAATATCGATGCCAATATACCCCCAATTCCAATAGGGCCAAAAAGCCGCTTCATTTGACGTAAATTCAATAATTTTAGTGCCAATCCTCCATTTTCTATGGCAACCAAAGAAATGAATGGCCATGCCCAAATATAGCCAAAGAAGCTCACATATTTTTCGTTTACAAAATACAAAGACCAACGGGTTAGCAAGGGTAGAATGGCCATAAAAGCTAATGCTCCCATAAACAATTTCCGGCTATTGACCTTGGATTGGATATGGGAATAAATCATGGTGGTCAAATATCCCATTAATCCGGCAATCATATAGGCTATAGGAAGTTTTGAACTACCATAATGATAGACAAACAATCCATTGGCCGGAACAAAGTAAATAGAAATGAATACTCCCGTTAAAAAGAAAGAATGGAAAAACATCAAGGTAAATAGTAAACTCTCTTCAGGTTTTATATTGAGATTCCTGAGATAAAATGTTTTAAATTTTGAGAATCTATTTAGGGCATTTAAACTTCCTTTCATTTTGATTATTAATTAATAAAAAAAAGTAATTAGTTATTTTGTTTTAAGCAATTTGTTTTTTTAAAGATAGAGAAGAATTTGGAAATATGCAAAGGTTTCTTGACCTGTTTTAAATAATATCTTATATTTGCATAGATTCTTCTCTGATAATGAAGATTGGATTAAGTTTAGATTTCTTTATTTAAATCATTCTTTATTAATTATATAGTTTAATAAATCAAAGTTGACTTTTGACAAATTGCAATTAATACTTTATCAGATATGGCAAAAATTGTTTTAATGATCGGATTGCTTGTGGCCATGAATCATGAACCAGTGCAAGCCCAATTCTTGAAAAAGCTCATTGAATTTTTTACCGGAGGAAGTAAAGCCTACAAGCTCAACGAAACCGATGCCGCAAATGGAATAAAAGAAGCTTTGTCAAACGGTATTTCCAATGGTGTTCAAAAAACATCTTCTTCCGATGGTTTTTTCAAAAACATTGAAATAAAAATTCCATTTCCACCCGATGCGCAAGAAGTTGAAACGAAACTCAGAGGGCTTGGATTTGGAAATAAAATTGATGAGGTTGTCCTGACTTTGAACCGCGCTGCGGAAGATGCCTCAAAGGAAGCTAAACCTATTTTTGTTGACGCCATCAAAGCCCTCACCATCAGCGAAGCGATCAATATTGTAAGAGGTTCCGAAAATGCTGCGACTGAATATTTGAAACGAATGACCTATACAAAATTGAAATCTTTATTTCAACCTAAGATTGAAAGTTCATTGACCAAAGTCAACGCAACCAAGTATTGGAAAGATATCATGGATATTTATAATAAAATACCTTTTGTAAAAAAAATAAATCCTGATCTAACCGATTATGTCTGCACCAAGGCTTTGGATGGTCTTTTCATCATGGTTGCAAAGGAGGAGAAACAAATTAGAATCGATCCTGTGGCGAGAACCACCGAATTGCTTCGCAAAGTGTTTGGAAAAAATAATTAATCGGGTAATTTTTCTTTTATTAGGATTCGATTTACCCGCAAGATAAAAAAAATCATTTGAATTAAGGGCTATTGATAATATTTTTTCAAGTTTGAAAAATTCTGGTCTGAAAATTGCGAATGGTTAATATCATTGTTAACTTTTTTTAACTGAGTATCCATGGAAAAAATTAATACCAAAAAAATAATTCGCAAAGCGTTCATTTTGTTGTTTGCTTGTTTTGCTTCTTTCCATTCTTTTGCTCAAATCAGTATTGGTATTTTTCAGGATCCATTGCTTGCCCGAAGATTAAATGTAAAAATTCAAAGCGCATCTGCAATCAGCAGCGCAAGTCTGGATAGTTTGCATTTTACTTTGCGTTATTCAATCAATACGGTTTCTATGACCACTTTTTTTGCCGATTATGGTTTGGTGCAGGAAGGAATAGTAAAAACCGATGGCGGTTTCAATTATATAGAATATAAAAATGCCAGTGTCAATCCCATCTCGTTTACTGCCGGTGAAGAAAAAACGGTGTTAACGATTGATCATTCAGCAAGCGGAACAGCTTGTACGGGTAGCGTAAGCATCGCAAGTGATGCTTATACAACAACCTCTTTGGAAGGAAATTTTAAAGTCATTTTAAATATGGCTAATCAAACAAGTGGAATTTATGCTACTTCGGCTGGAACACTTTCTCCAATTACCATTGTCGATACAACCCATGTAAATCCTACTTGTAATAACATAGCAAATGGTTCTATCACGGTTACTGCGACGGGAACAACACTTACGTATTCTAAAGATGGAGGTGCTACATATCCTCATACAAGCGGAAGTATCCCCAGTGTTGGCGCCGGAACTTATCCAATTGTTGTGAGGGATGGCAATGGCTGTACCTTATCTGCCGGAACCATTGTGGTCACCCAACCCAACCCAATCATACTTAATCTTACTCCTACCAGCCCTACATGTTTTGGACTGGCAAATGGATCGATTCAAGCTACGGCCAGCGGTGATTTTGAACCTTTTACATATTCCATCGATAATGGACCTTTTAGTTCAACAAGTTTGTTCCCCAATGTTTTAGGAGGATCACATCAAGTCGTTGTGCTCGACACAAAAGGATGTCCAAAAAGCGATAACGTAAATGTTACTCAACCAGCCGCTATGTCTATCAGCGTAAATGCGATTGTACATGTTTTAACCTGCAATGGAGATGCAACAGGATCGGTTGCTTTTAGTGCAGTAGGTGGCGGAGGAGGTTTACAGTATTCTTTGAATAATGTCGATTATCAACCTACCGGGACTTTTATCAATAAACTCGGGGGGATTTATACCGCTTATGCAAAAGACGTAAATAACTGTACGCAAAGTACCCAATTTGAGATTTTACAGCCTGCCCCAATTCAAGTAAATGCTATAGTTAATGATCTTACATGCTATGGGCAATCAAATGCATCCATTGTTTTGGACATAACAGGTGGGAGCGCTCCTTATACTTTTGACTGGAATGGTTCTTGGCCCGATGTTTATGAAATTTATAACTTAACCCCCGGAACATATACTTGTACGGTAAAAGACCAAAAAAATTGCTCTACGATATATCAAACGGTTATTAGTGATCCACCCTTATTTTTATTGGAAACCGAATACGAAAATATTTCTTGTAATAAGGCTGATAATGGAAGTATTTACGCTACTGTTCAGGGAGGAGTTCCACCCTATAAATATCGTTGGTCAAATGGGGCTCGTGATGTTGACCAACTTAATGACCTGATTCCTGGGGAATACTCCGTTTATGTTGAAGATTCCCGTAATTGTAGTCTAAGTGAAAATTTCATTTTGAGAGAGCCGGAAGAGATTATATTAACATTAGATGTTACGAATGTTACTTACTTTGGTGAGAGCGATGGGGCTATTAATTTATCTGTTTATGGTGGTTCGGTTTCTGCAAGTAATCCATACAGATTTTTATGGTCGAACGGCGAAATTACCGAAGATCTTGAAAATATTGCTATTGGCGATTACTCGGTTGTCGTTACCGATACAAACAATTGCAAAAAGTCTGATTCAAAAAAGGTAATTTCTTTGGAAACCGACGTGAAAAGACCGACCCTATTTACCCCAAATAATGATGGACACAATGATACTTGGGAGCTAAAAGGTATTTTAAAATATCCTCAAGCTCAAATTAGCATTTATAACAGTATGGGTGATTTGGTTTTTGAAAATTCAGAGAATGGTGAATTAGCCTGGGACGGAAAATCAAACAATGGTGTTGATTGTCCAAGCAAAGAAGTGTATTATTACATTATAAAACTTGATAAAAACACCTCTCCTTTACGGGGATATATAACAATAATAAGGTAATGAAATACAAATGCATACCAGCTAATATGCATAGATAGCTTAATGCTGCGGACTTAAAATTTGAATTGTTTTGTACTACAAAGATTTTTAATTGATAAATTATTCAGTGACTCATGAAGAGAGTTTTACAAGTCATTATTATATTGTGCATTTTGCCCTGCGTACATGGATTCGCACAGCAAAATCCTTTATACGATCAGTACATTTTTAATCCGTATTTGATTAATCCTGCCTATGCGGGTTGTAAAGACCACACGCCGGTAAGGCTTAGCGCACGCCAGCAATGGAAAGATTTTGAAGGCGCACCATCTACTTACCAATTTAGTTTTCATAAAAGAATTATTGAGGGAAATAAGCATAGAGGTGTTTTCAATAAAAAAGCCCATGCTTTTGGCGGTCAATTGTATTCTTCTGTAAAAGGTCCTTATGCTTTGACAGGCTTTGGTCTTACTTACGCCTACCATATTCCTTTTGAGAAAAACATTCTATCCATGGGAACTACGTTTTCATACCAACAATATAGAATTAAAGTCAATAAACTTACCACAACGCTGGCACAAGATCCGGCACTAACCAATGATTTATCCCCTATACCCATTTATGATGCAGATTTTAGTGTAATGCTTTATAAACCTCAAAAATACAGCTTTAGTGCGTCATTACTTCAAATGGCAAGATCCATTGTAAAATTCGACGAAGATATTAAAACCTCTGATAGCCGAATGGACAAGATCCTTGCTTTACATGGAGGACTTCGCTTATTTGAAAATGACTTTCTTTCCTTTGAACCCTCCATATTGATTTTAGCAAAACCTTTAAATAATTTCGAAAAAGAAATTCATTTCAACGGAAAGGTTGTTATGTCTAATGCTATAAAAAAATACAACAACGAAGAAATTGAAATGGTTTTTTCATACCGTACAACAAAGGCGTTCGTAGTGGGTGTTCACTTTAAAATGGACAAGTTTGTACTTGGTTATGCCTATGAATATGATTATAATAAAATCTATTCTTATTCTGCAGGTACACATCAGGTTGTAATTGGTTATAATTTTGAAAAAATGGGGCGCTAAAGAATCTTAACTAATGAAAGTGCTAATTTATGATTTTTTTAGGGTATCTGTTCAGAAAATAGGCAAGAAAATTGAGCATTACCCCCCAATTTGAGCCTTCGGATGATATAATATAGTTTTCTTTATGTAAATCTTTGTTATATAACTGGGTATTTCCGGTTATGTAGCAGGATCTTTTTAGTTATGTAGCAGGATCTTTTTAGTTATGTAGTAGGATCTTTTTTGTTATGTAGCAGGATCTTTTTAGTTATGTAGTAGGATCTTTTTTGTTATGTAGTAGGATCTTTTTTGTTATGTAGCAGAGAATTTTTGTTATGTAGTAGGGTCTTTTTAGTTATGTAGCAGAGAATTTTTGTTATGTAGTAGGGTCTTTTTAGTTATGTAGCAGAGAATTTTTGTTATGTAGTAGAATCTTTTTTGTTATGTAGCAGAGAATTTTTGTTATGTAGCAGGATCTTTTTAGTTATGTTTTGGTCAAAGCGTATCATTTTCGTTTTCTAAGTCATTACGGCACTTTACAACAAGCATTCAATTAATTTAACCTATCATCCTATCCTGGCCTTTATCGGATCGGAACATCCGAAAGAACATCCCCTCACAGTTCAGTTCCCGCTCACAGGTTACGAAAACCTCAGCTTCAGATACATTGTCCCGAAGTCTTAGACCTGCTATGGCTGCAACATACACAAGCCCTGAACAGAATTACAGGTTACTTTGTATTTGTAACATGGAAATATTTAGCAACTTGCCGAAATAACGGTAGCGGTTATGAAACGTTGGGGATTACGTGGACGCAAAATTAACACCTGTTACCGAGCTTGCAAGCGAGAGCGATGCACGCATAACCGCTTAAACCCCAATAACGTATGAGCCGATGTTGTAGCCAGTTAATACTTTACACCGTCTAATATGAAATCCATTCTTTACTATGCTTTCTGCAATTTAAACACTCTATTCCAATTGTAATCCAGTCAAATCCTTCAACCCAATTTTCTTCGCCAAATTATGCACCACCTTCCTCCATAAATTCATCCTTTCCCTGTAAAGATATGTCTATCATCATTTAAGTTAAAGATTAAATAGCACCTCAAAAAAAAGAATTAACGGAATCGGGTAGCTTACGCCCCCTAAGAACCGTACTTGCAAGTTTCCCCACATACGGCTCGGGCACTGAAAGGCTAATCTACGCTCAAGCGGCCCGATTGCAAAGCTTTTATGCATGAATACTCGTCTATACAATTTCTAAAGCAAAAATATGCATTTCTGCCTGGATGACAATGCTGTTTTCTTCTTTTCTTTGAGTTGTTTGGCAAAATATTTTTCATCAGCCAGATTATAAGCCGGAGGCTGGGCAGTGGCACAAAGCCCAATCATGGGCACAACCATAACATTGAGCCGATTGAAAAGACGAGGCTACGAATCTCTATTCGATTACTATTTTAAAGTTTGTCCGCACTATCAAAGTAAACAGGAAATCTTCCCCAATGTTTGGTGAACCGCCGGATACGCTCCCAAGCAAAACGAAGGGAGGGAGCGAAGCTCGTGTACGTCCGGTAGTGAGAGGCGCACTGGTAACCAATAGGTTACCAGCCGTCTACTTGATTGACAGATGTGCTACTTTGTGGTTGAGTTTTCATCTATTATTTTCGCTAAACTATTTACATCTGTTGCTTCACTTAAGTCTTTTAGAGAATTATCCATCCCTTCTTCCAATCCTAAGTGTTTGGTAATTTTTTGAACCATTCTTAAAATCATTGTTGTTTCCTGTTCAGCAAGCATATTTATCTGCAAATCAAGATGTGCTCGCTTTTCAGTCTCCTTAGTCATTCGATTTTGACTCATTAGAACTAAAAGAGTAAGAAAAATAGCTTCTAATGAAACGATAAGTGTAAGAAAACTGAATGGAAAAGGATCAAACGGAGTAATCCCTGAAATTACTTTGCTGTTTATAAGAATCCATCCTCCAAACCAAAAAACATGAAGAATTATAAATAGAGTCCTTCTTGCTAGAGATGTGACTTTGTCAGCTATTTGCTCAACTATTGAAAGATTTTGAATAGTTTCCTTTTCCAACTTCAGGATAGTTTCAATATTCTTCTGAACTGCACCTGGTGTTATTAGTTGCTTTTCTAAAATCACTTTGTCCATAATCTATTTGTTTTACGTAAGGTAACTGTATTAAAGTATTTCTGCACCTGGTAGGTTAGGGACTTTCGTCCATTTCCCCCCTAAGAACCGTACTTGCAAGTTTCCCAACATACGGCTCGGGCATCTGAAAGGCTCATCTGTGCCCAGACAGTCCGGTTGTAAAGTTTTTATGCATTAATACTCGTCTTATGCAATTACTAAGGCAAAAATATGTATTTCTGGTGGTTTAACAATGCTGTTTTCTTCTTTTCTGTGAGTCTGCCGGCAAAATATTTTTCATCAGCATGATTTTTGTAAAAATAATCAATTTTCTGGTGTTTGTTCTCATACATTTATAAAAAAGATATATATCGCGGGTCTGTGAGAGGCGCACTGGTAACCAATAGGTTACTAGCCGTCTAATCGATTAGTGGCACTTATTTCTTTTTCAGTTCGTTAATTATCTCTATTACTTTTTCAATTGATAATTTAGTTAATTTTGAGATGCTTTCGTTTGTCAAACCCAATTCGATAGCTTCTTTTATAGTTTCTATTTTTTCTTCTTCTTTTGTTTTCTCAACTGCTCTTTTAACAGCTAATTCAATTTGTCCTCGTTCATCTTGTTCTCTCATTTCTGCATATTCATATTCTTCTAATTCTTCTTTTGTCCAGTTATGTCTGTCTGCCTCAATGTATGCCTCTTTAAGACCTTCGTCATCAGTATTTTCAGGTATAACTGTTAATTTTTTTGCATTTTTAATGAAATATGTCCATTTCTCAATAACTGTTTCTAAGTCTTCAACTTTCTTTTTTTTGAATTTGGGCAATTCTATAAAATTGAATTCAAAATCTTTCAATTTATTTTCGTGAGTTTCTGCATCAAGTATCAAATGCCTTGATAAATATTTTGTTCCAGCAAAATACTTAAAGTTCAAGATACCAATAAATATCATGCCTTTTAATTTCGTATAATCATCGCCTTTATCTATCTGATTAACATAACCTTTTGCTGCATAATATTGTATTCTTTTATCTAAACATTCTTTTTCAGTTACTTGCATCTCAATAATATAAGTATGATGATTTTCATCTTGCGCTTTTACATCAATTATTGTAGCTTTTTGTCCTTTAATTCGTGGAAATTGATAAGGATTAATTAATTTTACTTTTTTTATTCTGTTACCTTTTTCAAGTTTAAGCACAGCATTAAGAAAGGAAATGAGAATCTCCTTTTTATTCTCATTTCCAAATATCTTACGAAATGCTATATCGTTCTTTATATCAACAAATTTCATAAAAGTAGGTTTAAAATAATTTAAAGACAAAGTTACATTTTTTTATATTGTTTAGCAATAAAAAATTAAAAAATTGAGAATCGTCTGTTCCGCAATTCTTTTATCATGGAATCTTCATCAGGTATTGTATTTGGCAAAACTGGAAAAAAGCCGGAGCGAAAACGGAAAAACCTTCTAAGTTTAGGCGTAAACCCCAACGATGCCTATTCGTGGAGTCGTAGTCGCATGGGCGGCTGGGCAGTAGCATAAAGCCCAATCATGGGCACAACCATAACACTGAGTCGATTGAAAAGACGAGGTTACGAACCCTTACTCGATTATTATTTTAAAGTTTGTCCGCACTACCAAAGTAAACAGGAAATTTTCCCCAATGTTTGATGAACCGCCGGATACGCTCCCAAGCAAAGCGAAGGGAGGGAGGGAAGCTCGCGTATGTCTTGTGGTGGTAAATTAATGCTGGTACCATATTGGTTACCAGCCGTTCGATTGGGTGAAGTGATTTTATTTAAATTTATTCTCTAATAGATTTGTATTTTTCAAGTAAATCAATAAAGGTGTTTAATTGTTCCAAGCATTCATCATACGTTACAATTCTAAGGTTTTTTTGATTGTTTCTAAATAATTCAAATGACCTTTTCATGTCTTTTTCACTTAAACTAGATAATCTTCCAATAATAATTAAACCTTGCACATTATATGCTTCAACTTCTCTATCTTCAGCATTTTTAATTAATGAAGCAATATCAGTTTCTAATTGGTATTTTTGAGTAAGTAGTTGAGAAATTGCACCTGATAAATCCTTTGAAGTAGAATACACGCCTGTATCTCGATATGGTTTCTTATCTATTAATAATGCTTGTGGTGTTTTTAACTCAACTATAAAAGTATTATTTGTTATTTTATGTTTTTGTAAAAAATCAGGATATTGCCCGTTTGTATTATTAAAAGATTTCCCACCGATATATGCTTGGTTTTTAAACTGTACATAAGGCGACCCAGCAAACATAGTTAGTAATAAAGGATTTTCTTCAAAAAATGATTGATAAGTAGATTCAATGTGAGATTCATTCAAAATCTTTTCAAATTCTGCAGTCAAAACTGTTAAATAACTTAAATCAGCACTATCTTTTAGATTAGATAAACTTTGTTTATCATTATGTGATATTTTTTTAAAATCAATAGTCCTAAGAATTTTATATATCAAGTCTTTTCTTGGTTTTCTTTTTAATTCTGGATATTTGGATGGATTTGTATCATACAATAAGCTTTCATAGACAAATGATTCTTTTGCATCTATCGATTCATTTTGATACAAATCTTGACTTCTGTCAATCCCTCTACGAATTTTGTCAAAATCAACTTCGTTAATAATAAGTTGATTATCAATAATACTTGTTAATTTAGTTTTTGTAAAAACTATACTTTCACATTGATTAAAGTGTTTTAATAAAGTATTAATTATGATTTTATATTTTTTTTCTAGACCCAGGCCGTATTTTATAGTTTTTGTGAACCCAATAGGATGGCCATAAATGGTATCTTCTTCAGAGTATTCGTTCTTTTCAATAAAGAATTCAGACCCTTCAAAAATAAAGTAAAGATTTCCATACTTTGGTTTTAAGAAGTATGCTGAACCTTCAATAGTGTTAGTTGGATATACTTTAGTAGTATTTGAAAGTAAGTCTATATCTACAAGTAATTTATCTTTTTCTTGCGCATTAATAGTGTAATAACAAAGTATATTCCCATCTGTTCTTATAACCTTAATGGGATTATATTGTTCTTTTTCAATTGAGATAGAGGCATCAGACGCAGGAAGAGATGTAGATAAATTATTATTCATTATTTTTTTATTTTTGTCTGTTTGAATTCTTGGTGACTGTCATTTCTATCATTGTACACAAAACGTTGAACAACGCCGCATTTAGATGTTCTCATATATGGGGTATTGTATTCATTCCTTCCTGACAAATGTATAAATTTTTTTGTATTATTTTCTATCATCAATCCATTTATTATCGTAATTTTTACTTATTTTGTTTTTATATTGATTTATTGATTATTACATGATTTAATATTCCTATTTTGGTTTTTTCCCATTTTGTTGAGGGGATTAAAAGTTGGTGTTTGTTCTCATACATTTATAAAATATATATATATCGCGAGTCTGTGAGAACCTCTCCCAGCCTGGGCAGGTTACTCGATTATGGTGTTTTATTTTCTATCAAATCATATTTTTAACTTGCTTTTGGATTTCATTTTTAACTTCGTCCCAAGATAGTTTGACAAATGTTTTTGGATTTAATTCTATATCTGCATCGTCAAAATCGGTTAAGCTCTTGACTATGTGAAAATAATTAACATTGGGAAATTTTTGCTCAAATAGTTTGAACATTTCCTTTAACTCAAATTCTTTTAACAAAAAGAAAATATCATAGAAATCTTTTTTTGACCCTCGACTGCCAATGGTTGATAATTTCATTGGGATAATATCCTCTTTTGTAAGTAAACGTATACCGTCCAAATTAATAGGAGGTTTTATTAATTTATAAGGGTATTTGACAATATCAACTTTTATATAATTCTGCGTATCATTCGGAAATTCAATTTTTTGTATAATAGAAAAAGGATATTCGGTTATCTCAGTAATTCGAAACTTCTTACCTAATTCTGACAGTATGTATTGTGTGTCAAAGTCATTAAGCGTGAATAAATCCAAATCTATGGAAATTCGATGTCCTAACTGCAATGCTAATGCTGTTCCGCCAACAAGATTGAAGTCTTTAAGACAATTCTCATGCATTAACTCTCTTAGAAGTTCCAGAGTTGTTGTATTGATTGTGGTGTATTGTAACATTTAAATTCCGTTTTAGATATGTCAAAATAAGAACTACAAAAACTTAATGTGCGATTATCCAAATATCTCATCTGTAATATATCAGTTTTTATGCGGTTCAATCCATAGAATTCTTTTATTTCGAACCAGTCATTTATGTTTCCACGCAGTAAAACTCGATTAATTATGTGTTGTGAATATTTTTCATAATCTAAGTCACTAATTTCTACGTCCCAAAACAAATTTTCCGATAATTTCATAAATCATAATTTTAAACAAATTTTAATGCTAATATAAGCATTTTTCGTACAATTTCAACCTTTCATTCATTAAAAAGATTTCTCCTACTGATTTAAAACCGTAATTTTCATAATATGCACATAATCTTTCAATTTGAGCAGTACAATCCAACCTAAAAAAACTTTTGTTGTTTTGTTTGCAAATATTTTCAACTAATTGAAGTGCTTTATATCCTAAACATTGTCCATGTAAATCTCTTTTTATTCTGAAAGAATGCAAATAACCTGAATTATTCTCTTGTATTCCCCCAAAAAGTCCGTCACTCCATTGTAGTCGAAATATACCAATATTTTGGTTTGCTTTCCTAACAAAATAAAATTGGCTTTGTAAAAAGCCTTCCTTAATCCAATTTTGCCAATAGTCAATTTCTTTCGATTTTAACCATATCCCAGCATCTTTAAGCATTGACAGTGCAAAATCAAGTTGTGAAATATCAGCTAACTTTATCTCTTTCTCATTTTTTATCATATTTTATTGGTAATTTTCGATAAACCAACCGGGTAGCGTACGCCCCCTAAGAACCGGACATGCAAGTTTCCCCACATACGGCTCGGGCATCTGATAGGCTAATCTGTGCCCAGACAGCCCGGTTGTAAAGTTTTTATGCATTAATATTCGTCTTATTTCTAAGGCAAAAATATGCATTTCTGCCGGGATAACAATGCTGTTTTCTTCTTTTCTATGAGTCTCTTGGCAAAATATTTTTCATCAGCCAAAATATAAGCCGGAGCGAAAACGGAAAAACCTTCATAGATTAGGCGTAAACCCCAACGATGCCTATTCTTGGAGTCGAAGTCGCAAGGGCGGCTGGGCAATACTTCGGCTATCGCTCAGTAACCATAGCACAAAGCCCAATTATGGGCACAACCATAATATTGAGCCGATTGAAAAGAAGAGGCTACGAACCCTTACTCGATTACTATTTTAAAGTTTGTCCGCACTATCAGAGTAAACAGGTAATTTTCCCCATTGTTTGATGAACCACCGGATACGCTCCCAAGCAAAACGATAGAATGGAGCGAAGCTCCTGCACCTGCGGGGCTGTGTGAGGCACACTGGTAACTATTAGGTTACCTGTCGTCTACTCGATTAGCTATACTTTTTACTTTCTACACATCAGTAATTTCGATTTTCTAAAACTAAAAGATTTGGTTCATTAATCAATAGTTTTAAAATACAGGTACAGGTATATCCGAATATATTCCTTCTTGAGGCGGTTTTGATATATTTATAACTTTCCTTTTCTCTATATCGATGTCAACATTTAATTTTGGTATCTGCTGTTTCATATAATTCAGTATTCCGGATGGTTCGGTTTCCTGAATTAATTTTGCAAGTGATACCAAAACTCTCTTTTTTGATGATGCCGTATCTACTAGATTTCCATGAGATGCTGAACTTGCTCGGGGGTTATTGTGGACAATTAACTCCGTTGCCATTCCTAATTCCGGAAGGATCCAGGATTGCGGCATTACATAAAATATTTTAGCGTCACCTTCATTAAATAGTTTCGATAATTCTTGCTTAACAGTACTGTCACCGAGCATGATATCAATGGTCTTTTTGGTTATTTCCGGAGAAATATATGATATTGAAACAGCCATATAATCGTTCCCATAAGAAGTTGACATTTTTGAAATTGTGTAATTCCTCAATGAAAAAGCTATAAAACTGGTCATACTTAATACGCAGGCATAAATTAATATAATTGTTGATGCATACAGAAATTTATTTCCGGGAAACGAAAATTTAATTTTACCAAAGTTGAATATTTTTGGAAAAAACATGCCTGTCTTATTAAAATAGGGTGGATATGTTTCTGGATATTTCTCCATACATTCCCGTTCCTCTGCTCTGGCAAGAAAATAATAGATGAATATCATTGTTACAAACATTATCCATACAATCAATCTCGACCAGACAAAAGACATCCCGAATCCAAAAAGAATCCATGCTGCATATTGCGGATGGCGAATTAAATTATAAATTCCTCCGGTTACGGCTCCTTTTTTTGCAAATTTTGTATAATATATCTGTACAAATCCAATAATGAATAAAATGGAGCTAATAGCCATGATTATCCATCCTGCACTTGTTAGCAAATGTAGAAAATAACTATTAGTTTCAACAAAGTGCGGTAGTATCGTTTGAATTAACCATGTTAAAACAGGGTTTTCGTTTAAAAATTTCAAGGGAAATTTATAAACGGAATAAAAAAACGTTGCAAATGGTGTTGCCATATAAAGCATTTCAAAAAGAATGATTATATAAGGCACCCATGCAAGGTTTAATAATTTGCTTTTTTTACTTGATTTGTTCATATTTATTCTTTTTACTATTCAATCGAATTAACTTTTTTAAGAGCAAAACTTGGAGCAATTCGCGACATCAGATATAGTATCTTTGCACCACCAACCCTTATTTCGGGTTTTCCTTTTTCGAGTCCTTTTATCATTTGGTTTACTGCATTATCAACGGGAATTGCAATTTTGGGAGGATTCCCTTTGTGCCATGGTGTTATCACAGCAGGAAACATTACCTCAATTACTTCTGTCTTTTCCTTACTTAACGTGAGTTCGATATAAGAAAAATTAACAAACAGGAACGAGTTTATTTCTATCAATAACATCGCATTGAATTGAAGGTTTCTTTGGCAAAAATTGATAAGCAATTAAACCACTGATAAGATTTA
>Ga0316608_1000290_pt1 | contig 25270 bp, 20 predicted proteins | sample MIS2016152B_MG_FD_207673 | JGI IMG/M metagenome (GOLD analysis project Ga0316608, IMG submission 207673) | Microbial mat bacterial communities from Middle Island sinkhole, Lake Huron, Michigan, United States - MIS.2016.152B | ecosystem: Environmental > Aquatic > Freshwater > Lake > Sediment...
GCTCCCGGAATCTTTGCAGCAACTTGTTCGTAGAACTTATTCATAGCAAAAGAATCACTCTTAGAAGCCGCCCGGGCGAATCGGAAACGATCGACCATCAACAAATCAGTAGTTTGATGTCCGATATCGACAACAGCCACCGACAGTTCGGGCAAATCCGGCGAAAACTCCTTGTTGTCTTGAGCCTCGCACCAAATCAGGCTGCCGAACCCTTCCGGCATCACCCAAACATGGCTGATGTTAAGCTCCACGCGCTCGCCCCGATAAACCATAACGTGCGGAGAGCGCAGTTGGCTGACAATTTCTTCTTTTTCCTTCTCAAACTGATCCTGGGAATAAAACGGCAAACCCAGCACAACTGCTACGTCGCCTTTCATTTGGAAATATCCAGCACAGGAAAAAACCTTAACCAAAGCATCCACTACTTTAGACTGGTCAGCACCGCCGAGATTAGCGCCAAAATCCGCCGCCAGTTGGCCTATAGCGTAACCCTTGCCCTGGTACTCCAGCCACATATCCAACAGAGGGTCTGTTGCTTTGGACTCAAAGCTGCCGCCCCGCACCTTTTCCACCGGCATAGAAAGTACGTTGGCGGGGATGAAAACAACACCACTCGGGTTGCGACTCACGCAAGCTTTAGTTGCGGTGCGACCCAAATCAGCACTAATAATCGATCTGTGAGAAGAGATTTTAGTCTGCTGCGTCAGCATAGCCGAATTAGGAACAAGCTGTCTAGTTGTCATTGAAATGTGTTACCTCACTGAGCCTGATCATTATCATGCCTTATCCCTTGACACTGCCACGCTTAAATAAAGTGGATTTTGTCGCGATTTTTCTAACTTTACCTAGATCGGTATTGGAATCAGCACCAAACATTATATTCGGGACGATCGCCATTGCTCTAACTAACGAAACTTTTTCTCGATCGCCCCGGATGCCCGGTTGCCTGAGAGTGCATTGTTAAGTTACATTTAGTTAAGATTCTGAGTGTTAACTTTTATCTCACATCCCCGACCACGCGATCTTACCCGATCAGTCCACAATTCGAGGCCCCCGGATTTATGAAAATTTCTTGGCGAACTATACTACTTTGGACTTTACCCGCCTTAGTCATCGGCTTTTTCCTATGGCAAGGGGCTTTTGCAACATCCGCCACCGAAAATAGCCAGAACACCGCCAGCACCCGCCTGAGCTACGGTCGATTCTTAGATTACTTAAACGCCGGTCGAGTCACCAGCGTTGACCTTTACGACGGAGGTCGGACGGCTATTATCCTAGCAGTCGATCCCGAACTGGACAATCACGAACAGCGGTGGCGAGTGGATTTACCATCCAATGCCCCGGAACTGGTTTCTCGACTCAGAGCCTCCCAAATCAGCTTCGACACTCACCCGCTGCGTAACGACGGCGCTGTGTGGGGACTCTTAGGCAATCTCGTTTTTCCCCTGCTGTTGGTGGGAGGGCTGTTTTTCCTATTCCGCCGTGGCGGCAACGTACCAGGCGGGCCTGGCCAAGCCATGAATTTTGGCAAGTCCAAAGCTCGCTTTCAAATGGAAGCTAAGACCGGCGTACTGTTCGACGATGTAGCAGGCGTTGAAGAAGCCAAAGAAGAACTTCAAGAAGTCGTGACATTTCTCAAAAAGCCAGAACGCTTCACCGCGATCGGAGCCAAAATTCCCAAAGGCGTGCTCCTAGTTGGCCCTCCGGGAACCGGCAAAACTCTGCTGGCCAAAGCGATCGCAGGCGAAGCAGGCGTGCCTTTCTTCAGCATCTCCGGTTCAGAATTTGTGGAAATGTTCGTGGGTGTCGGCGCTTCCCGCGTCCGAGATTTGTTTAAGAAAGCCAAGGAAAATGCTCCTTGCATCATATTTATTGATGAAATTGACGCAGTGGGTCGTCAGCGGGGCGCTGGCATCGGTGGCGGCAACGACGAGCGCGAACAAACCCTTAACCAGTTGCTGACGGAAATGGACGGTTTTGAGGGCAATACTGGAGTTATCATCATTGCTGCCACAAACCGCCCTGACGTGCTCGACTCTGCTTTGCTGCGGCCGGGACGTTTTGACCGCCAAGTGAGCGTAGATACGCCGGATATCAAGGGCAGGTTGGAGATTTTGGATGTTCACGCGCGCAACAAAAAACTGGGCCCTGATATTTCTTTGGACGCGATCGCCCGCCGGACTCCTGGCTTTACCGGCGCTGACTTAGCCAACTTGCTGAACGAAGCTGCCATTTTAACCGCCCGTCGCCGGAAAGAAGCGATTACGATGCTCGAAATTGACGATGCAGTCGATCGAGTAGTCGCAGGTATGGAAGGCACTCCATTGGTGGATAGCAAGAGCAAGCGCTTAATTGCTTACCACGAAATCGGTCACGCGATCGTTGGTACCGTCATTCAAGCCCACGATCCGGTTCAAAAAGTAACTTTAGTCCCTCGCGGACAAGCCCGTGGTTTAACTTGGTTTATACCCAGCGAAGACCAAGGTTTGATTTCTCGATCGCAAATTTTGGCACGGATTAGCGGTGCTTTGGGTGGCCGCGCAGCGGAGGAAGTAGTTTTCGGCGATGCCGAAGTTACCACCGGTGCCGGCAACGACTTGCAGCAAGTCAGCGGTATGGCGCGCCAAATGGTGACTCGCTACGGGATGTCTGACTTGGGCCCGATCGCCCTGGAAGCTCAACAAAGCGAAATTTTCCTCGGCCGCGACTTCACAGCGCGATCGGAATATTCCGAAGCAATCGCCTCTCGCATCGACGGACAAGTTCGAGCAATTGTCGCTCATTGCTACGAAGATGCGCGCCGGATTATTCGTGACAATCGCACCGTGATCGATCGCCTAGTTGATTTGTTGATTGAAAAAGAAACCATCGACGGCGAAGAATTCCGGCAAATTGTCGCTGAGTACACTTTTGTTCCTGAAAAAGAACAATACGTTCCTCAACTTTAAAAAGTTAGGGCGAATATTCAGGGCGAATATTCAGGGCGAATAGAATTCGCTTTTACACAAACGAAGTCCGCGCGGACTAAAGAAATTCAACCCGCGCCGGCGGGTTTTGTCTGTGTAGAAGCGGTTTAAACCGCCGAGTCTAAAGAAACTTCTTCCTTCTGCTATTGGTTAATGTTAGGCTTAAAAAAACTCAAGTCTGGAACTGCAAATTAATTAGCCAGTATGTGTATTAATCCCACAGGCGATCGACCTCTTGACACCTGCGAAGCATTAGTAGCAGAGCAAAAAGTCAAAATCCGGCAACTCGAAGAGGAGTTACAGCAGCATCAAGAATTGTGCGTAAATTTACGGACACAACTCAAAGCAGTCGATCATGCCTGTGCTTCGGGTTCCGCAACTGAATTTGAACTCACCGAGGAGCGAAATCAGTTAATTGTATCTCTCAAAAAAAGTCAAGAAATGTACCGAATTCTGATCGAAAACTATCCGAAGGGCTGGGTATGTTTGTTCGATCGAGATTTGCGCTACACTCTGGCTGACGGTCAAGGTTTGGCAGTAATTGGCTTGTCCACAGAAAACTTGGAAGGCAAAACTTTGCAGGAAGTAGTCCCACCAGAAGATTTGCAACTTTTTGAATCCAAATATCGCGCTGCTTTGGCAGGAAAAGAGCATACTTTTGAATATAAATATGGCGATCGCATTTATTCAATAACAGTTGTTCCCGTCAAAAACGAGCGGTCAGAAATCTTTGCCGGGATGGTTGTTACCCAAGAGATTACAGAACAAAAGCAGGCACTAATAGGGATGGAACGGCTGAAAACTGCTCTAGAAATCAAATACAAAAAGCAAAGCGCCGTATTAAATGCCTCCAACCAACAATTGCGCGAAGAAATGATCGAACACTGGCGCGCCGAAGAAGCCCTGCGGGAGAGTCAGCAACAATTAGAATTGTTTTTTTCACAATCTTTAGATGGCTTTTTCTTTATGATGCTGGACAAACCTGTGCAGTGGGACGATACAGTTGACCAGGAAAAAGTCTTAGATTATGTATTTGCTAGCGGGCGGGTAACGAAGGTAAACGATGCTTTGCTAGATCAATATGGGGCTACCAGAGAAGATTTTATCGGCCCTTCGATCAGCTCTTTCTTTGGCGACAACATGACTCGCAGCAGAGAGGTAATTAAAAAAATTTTTGAGGCTGGTAGAATTCACATCGAAAGTGAAAGTCGCAAATTTGACGGCACTCAAATGTGGGTTGAAGGAGATTATATTTGCATTTACGATACTCACGGCAGAATCCTGGGGCATTTTGGAGTGCAGCGTGATATTAGCGGACGCAAAAAAGCAGAAGCAGCACTTAAAGAAAGCGAAGAACGGTTTCGACAGCTAGCAGAAAATATCGAAAGCGTGTTTTGGATCACTGATACTCCTAAAAATAAAACGATTTACATCAGTCCCGCTTACGAAAAAATTTGGGGTAGAAGCCGCGCTGAATTGTACGCTGAACCCAAGTCTTTTTTAGACCAGATTCATTCAGAAGATAGAGAGCGAATTATTGCGGCTTTGCCAAAACAAATCTGCGGCGAATACGATGAAGAGTATCGATTAGTTAAACCGGATGGCGAAATTCGCTGGATTCGCGATCGGGCTTTTCCGATTACAAATCCCACTGGTGAAGTCTACCGTATAGTTGGCATTGCAGAAGACATCAGCGAGCGAAAACTCGTAGAAAAAGAACTACAAGATGCCAAGCAAATGTACCAGCAAATCCTCGACGCGATTACAGATATGATCCTGGTAAAAGGGCCACAGTCCCGCATAATCTGGGCAAACAAAGCCTTTCGCGACTATTACCAAATGGAAAATTCGGAACTGATCGGTATCGTTGATACTGAATTTCAAGAACCCGATTATACTCAGCAATATATCCTCGACGATGCCAGCGTGTTTAACACAGGTCAAGTGAGGCAAATATTAGAGGAACCTATTAAAAGTGGTGACGGAGAAGTTCACTATTTCGACATAATTAAATCGCCGATTTTTGACAGGGAAGGTCAAGTGGTAATGACTGTCGGGGTTTCCCGCGACACCACCGAACGCAAGCAAGCCGAAAAAGCTCTCCGCGAAAGTGAAGAACGCTTCCGTCAGCTAGCAGAAAATATCCAAGATTCCTTCTGGCTAGTTTCTGTTGAATTGACCGATATTTTGTATGTGAGTCCAGCTTACGAACAAATCTGGGGGCGATCGCGCGAAGCATTGTACACCAATAACTGCAATTGGATAGATTGGCTACATCCTGAAGACAAACACCTTTTGCTGGAATCTTTTCAGCGCATCGTGGTTGGTGAATCCACTAGCACTGAATATAGGATTGTACGTCCAGACGGTACAATTCGCTGGGTGTACGATCGGGCTTTTCCCATTTATGACGAGTCGGGGAAAGTTTACCGCATCGCCGGTATTTGCGAAGACATCAGCGATCGCAAACTTACAGAAGCCCGCATCCAAGCAGCACTCCGGGAAAAAGAAATATTGCTCAAAGAAATTCACCACCGAGTTAAAAATAATATGCAGGTAATTTCCAGCCTGCTGCAACTCCAAGCTCAATACATCGAAGACGAAACGACGCTATCTTTATTTGAAGAAAGCCAGAATCGTATCCATTCAATGGCTCTGATTCACGAGCAACTTTACCAATCCGAAAATCTCGATCGCATTGATCTTCCGCTCTACGTCGAAAATCTGGTTGCTAATGTGTATCAATCTTTCGGTTGCTGCAACAGTTCCATCCAAATTCAGCTCAACATTGACCCCATTTCTTTAAATATAGAAACAGCCATTCCTTGCGGTTTAATTATTAATGAGCTAGTTTCCAATTCCTTAAAATATGCCTTTCCCTACAGCAGAGCCGGTGAAATCAACATTAAGTTTTGTGCCATAAATTCTCAGCAATTTCACTTAAGTATTCAAGATAATGGTGTGGGATTCCCGGCTGATTTTGATGTAGAAAATACTGAAACATTAGGAATACGATTAGTCAGGATGTTGACCAGTCAATTAGATGGAAGTCTGACCATTGACAGTCAGTACGGAACTTGTTACAATCTTGTTCTCAAAGAATTAAATTACCGCCGTCGTATTTAAAAAAAATGAGTCCGATAAAAATCTTAGTTGTAGAAGACGAAATTATTGTTGCCGAAGACATAGCAGGTAGATTAAAAAAAATGGGCTATGCAGTAACAGCTACAGTGCCTTCAGGGGAAGAAGCAATTGCAAAAGTAGCCGAAAACCAGCCAGATTTAGTGCTGATGGATATCGTGCTTAAAGGAGACATGGACGGCATAACAGCAGCCGAAAAAATCAGAATCAATACAAATGTACCAACAGTATTTTTAACAGCTTATGCTGACGAAAAAACACTGCAAAGAGCCAAACTTACAGATCCGTTCGGCTACCTAGTCAAACCATTTCAACAACAAGACTTGCGGGTGACGATCGAGATTGCCCTGCACAGACGCGACATCGAAGTAAAAATGCGGCAAGCTCTCCAAATTTCAGAAGCAAGTGAAGTACATGAAGAAGAAGGCGGCAAAACTCGGTGATCAATTGGTACCGGCATAAGGGAATCAAAAAATATGCCGCTGGCTTGGCGTCTGTGAACAAGACGCCTGCTTTGCATTTAATCCCGCGAGATTTTTGATGGTTTTATCGCTTTAGGCGGAAGGTCGAAGCTGTTTTCCCACAACAGCGCTCCGGATGATGACATCTGGGGCCCTCGTGACGGGATGGTTTCTAAGGACGCTTTGTTGGGCTGCGAATTTATCAAAGAGCAATATCTGTTGCACATCCTAAAAAATTTATTAATTTTCTAACTTTTACCAATACTCAGGTTTACTCAACGCTTTTACGCAAAATGATTGACCTGCTGGTTCAATAGAATTACTAATTAGTGATTGACCAAGCCATCCTTCTGGATATGTAAGTTGTAAAGGCGCTTTCACCGTTTCTTCTTTTACAGGATTAAAGCCAGTCTTTGAGTAGTAATTAGGATTTCCATAGGTCATAACTAATTCTACTCCTTCATCTGTCAATCTCTTGATACCATAATTAATCAATTTCTGACCAATGCCTTTGCCTTGGTAGTCAGTATGCACAGCAACTGGAGATAATATAAATGCACAAATACTGCTTTCAAAAGTTAATCGGCTAAAAAATATACAGGCGATAATTTTTCCCTTGTCAACGGCGACAAACCCATATAAGTCTTTCTCGTCCGTTTCTGTTATTAATTCACTCGCCAAATTCCCAATAAGAATACCTTCAGCCTGACCTTCTGAGTCTGTGAACACCTTTGTAAAAAGGCTTTTAATTTCATCAGCATTGTTCGGGTTATATGAAAATAGTTTCATCATCTTTTGTTTTTCGTTGCTGAAAAAACATGACTCTTTAGCAGCCCAACTATTGCTTAAGCCGACAAGTCGGCTTAAGCAGCCTGTGGGGGTGTTATACTGATTGTTCAGTATAATAGACTATGTGCGGATGCATAGATTATAAGCCCACATTCTCAGAAAAGGCAATAAAATGACACAACAAAACCTACCCAGACCATTCCCATCTCCAAAAGTTCCTGAAACCAAGCCCCCGCAGGAGAAAAAACTCCTTGACCGCTACCGCGACATCATCGACCTTAAACATTACTCCTCGCGCACCGGCGATACCTACATCTTTTGGGTGAAGGAATTCATTCTCTTTCATAACAAGCGCCATCCTAAAGAAATGGGCGCGCCTGAGATCAACCAATTCCTCACCCATCTTGTAACGGACAAAAAGATCTCTGCCTCCTCGCAGAATCAGGCTCTCAGCGCCGTCTTGTTCCTCTACCGCCATGTTCTTCATATCGGATTGGACGAAGCCAGCCTGTCTGAATTTCGTCCCCAACGCGGAAAAACCGAGCCGACAGTCTTGTCCAAAGATGAAGTCAAACGCGTCTTTCAAAACATGACCGGCATTAACAAATTAATTGCCCAAGTGATGTACGGCGGCGGACTCCGTGTCATGGAATGTATGCGCCTGCGCGTCAAAGACATTGACTTCGACAACCACACCATCATCGTCCGCGACGGTAAGGGCGAAGATGACCGCATCACCATCCTTGCTGATTCCGTCATTGAACCTCTGCGCCTTCACCTGCGCTATGTCAAAAGCAGCCAGAGAATCTGCTGAAGAAAAAGCGCGCCGCCAAAACCAATATATCTCAATGGTAGCCCGCGAATTGCGAAACCCACTCAACGCAATTTTACTCTCTGCTGAACTCCTAGAGATCGATCGCACTCACAGCGACTCATCCAAAACCAAAACCCTGCGACTCGTCCACTCAGCTACCCAGAAAATGAACCAGCTAATTGATGATATGCTGTTCATGGGTCAAGCCGAAGCAGGTCAACTAAAATATCATCCATTACCAATAAATTTAGTTGAATTTTGTCAAGACTTGCTGGAGCAATTGCATTTAGGAAATGAATCCCAGCACCAACTGACATTAATCCCATCAAACGTTACCAGTGCGATCTTAGATCAACAATTACTGCATGGAATTCTTTCTAATTTAATTATTAACGCTATAAAATATTCTCCAAACGGTGGCAAAATCACCTTGGAATTGGAGTATCGTCAGGGAGAGTCAGGAGACAAAGAACCTGACTATCAATTTGCAAATTCTCACTTGACAAATCTTAACTCTCCTTCAGTAATTTTTCGCGTTAGAGACGAAGGTATGGGCATTTCAGAAGCAGAATTAGGGAAAATATTTGAAATGTTTTATCGGTGCAAAAATACTGGGAAGATTAAAGGTAATGGTTGAGGATTAACTATTGTCAAAAAAGCTGTTGAATTGCAAGGAGGTGCGATCGCCTGCGAAAGCAAAGTCGGCATGGGCACAACGTTTACAGTCACGCTTCCTTACGTTGCACTTTCCTGTAAGACTCACTGAATCTAGAAATTTTCCCTCTTTATTTCTTAGTCTCTTAGAGAGGGACTTCGTTTGTGTAGGCGCGGTTTTAACCATTTTTATAAGGCTTCTCTGTGCGCATTGCGCACCCTACTGTGCGCATTGCGCACCCTACTGTGCGCTACTGTGCGCATTGCGCACCCTACTGTGCGCATTGCGCACCCTACTGTGCGCTACTGTGCGCATTGCGCACCCTACTGTGCGCATTGCGCACCCTACAAATAAGTTTTCTAGTCATCAAAAGTTTGGCAAAATCCACTCAACCGCTGCGGCTAAATTTGCTGCAATAAAATCCGGTTTAGTATGGTGCTGATATTCCCCACTCAACACACTTTCACCGTAACCAGTCTGTACCAAAATACCAATACAGCCGGCATTATGAGCCAGATCTACATCTGTTGCTTTATCCCCCACCATAAAACTATTTCGCAAATCTAAATCCTGTTCCCAAGCGGCGGCTACCAACATCCCTGTATTCGGTTTTCGCCAAGTTGTATACCGCGTAAATTCTGGGTTGGTTCCGCCTTCTGCTTCGCTCAAATAAGGACAATAATAAAGAGCATCTAATTTTGCTCCTGCTTCATTTTCTAATAACTGACAGAGACGTTTGTGCAAAGCTTCTACATGGCTGAGCGGATAATAACCCCTCGCCGGCCCCGATTGATTGGAAACCAGACAGCAAAATATTTGTTGGTCATTTAATTTGCGTACAGCTTCAGCTACTCCGGGGATTAAATGCAAATCTTCTACTTGGTGAATGTAGCCGGCTTCGATATTTAATACGCCATCTCTGTCAAGAAATACTGCTCGTTTCATAGTTGTACTATATTTGATATAACTCGGCGATTGAAATCGCGTCTACACAAGCAAATTCCGCGCAACGCGAGACTGAATAAATTGTCCTCGTTCCCAGACAGAACCAGGTAGAGCCTGGGAACCAGTTAGTTTTTAGCCGCCCCAAACTTTCTTTAAAACATCTTGAGGAGAGATGTCCGCCATTTTGCCCGTAGGAGATTTAATGCCCAAAAAGCGATCGCTCTTGGGCAGTAATTTCGCCGGTTCAGTGGGGCCGAACAAAGCTATTGTATAAGTTTGAACTGCTACAGCTAAGTGCATCGGTGCACTGTCAGTACACATCATCAAATTAGCAGCAGCAATTGTCGCAGCTAACTTGCCAACATCATCGGGCGAAGTAACTTTCACCTTCGGACACAACTTAATTAGTTCGGTCACAAAATCAGCATCTTCTGGCCCTTTAACCACAACCACGGGCAAATTTGGCTGCCGCTGCTGACAATCTTCAATTATTTGTTTCCAACTGTCGATCGGGTAAATTTTGTCAATACCTTTAGACAGAGCTAACTGACTGGAACCGCCGTGAATTAAAATGTAACCGCTTTCTTTAATTCCTAACCGTTGCTGTTCCGCTTCTGCCCACTGAATGTCCATTTTTGGTACATTAATGGCGAGCGCCGGACAAGGATTTTTAATCTTGAATCCTTGCAGCAAATCGTGGTACATTGGAGCTGCGTACTGTTCTTTTTTGAGCGGTACGGGATTAGTGAGAAATAAACCATTGTTGTTTCCAGAATAGCCAACTCTTTGGGGAATGCCTGTCAGCCATAGCAAAAGTCCGACACTCCACCGCTGGCCGAGGGAAATCACTGCTTCGTATTCGCGATCGCGAATTATGCCCAGTAAATTACCCCAATCCGCCATAGAATTGCGGTCTTTGAAATTGTAGGTCAAGACTTCTTTAACAGACTTGCAGACTCGGTAAGCACTTTTTGCCCTCGGTTCCACGATGACATCAATTTGAGCGTCGGGATAAGACTGCTTGAGGTCATCGAGGGTGGGGAAAAATAAAATTTGGTCGCCAATCCCGCCAGGGACAAGAGCTAGTATTCGCATCATAACGATCGGCTATTATCTAAACAAAGTAGCACTCAGCGATCGGCTTTCAGCTATCAGCTTATAGTATTTCTAGACTTTAAAAGCTACTGGCTGACAGCTAAACAACTGACCCAAAAGTACAGGACGCTCTTAATATATACCTAGTTGGGTTAGGAAGGGTTAGTTAATGCACTTATTGATTCCGGCCGCGGGTTCGGGGCGACGGATGGGGAGTCAGCGGAACAAACTGCTGCTGACTTTACTGGGAAAACCTTTGCTGAGTTGGACTTTGGCTGCTGCTGAGGCTTCGCAGCAGATTAGCTGGATTGGGATCATGGGTCAGCCAGAGGATTTTCCTGATTTTCAAGCAATTATCAGGGATTTATCTCCGAAAAAGCCGATCGAACTGATTCAAGGAGGCGCAACCAGACAAGAGTCAGTTTACAACGGTTTGCAGGCTTTGCCACCAGATGCCGATCGAGTGTTGATACACGACGGGGCCCGATGTTTGGCAACTCCCGAATTGTTCGATCGCTCCGCAGAGGCACTTTTGCGCTGTCCAGGCTTAATTGTTGCCATCCCGGTAGCCGATACGATTAAGGTCGTAGACGAGCGTCAGATCGTGCGATACACACCGGAAAGGAGCTATTTGTGGGCGGCCCAGACTCCCCAAGGATTTGAAGTGAAATTGTTAAAGCAGTGTCACGAAGAAGGGCGACAGAAGGGTTGGGAAGTTACAGACGATGCGGCTTTGTTTGAAAAATGCGGTTTACCAGTACGAATTGTGGAGGGAGAAGAGACGAATTTGAAAGTGACAACGCCCGTTGATTTAGCACTAGCTGAATTTATTTTGCGGCAGAGAAGAGAAAAGAGGAAATAGAATTTATGTAATTGATGATGAAAAAATTTTAACCGCAGATGAAAACAGGAGATAAACGCAGATGAACGCGGATGGGATATTATCTGCGTTCATCTGTGTTCATCGGCTAATATCTGCGGTTAAAAAATCTAAAATTGATCGACCCTAGTGTTATCCTAGAAAGATCATAGCTGGAAGTAAAACATATGATTTCTGTTGCGCCGATCGCACCACCGTTACTTATAGGCGAACAGCGGGTGGTGTTTAGAGATATTACTTGGCAGGATTATCAACAACTGCTCAAGATTTTTGGCAATAAACGAGCGGCTAGATTGACATTCGACAGAGGGATTTTAGAAATTACCAAGCCTTTAGAAGAACATGAATTTTCGAGATGCTTAATCGAACGACTGATTCGGATTTTGGTGGTAGAGCTAGGTTTGAAGATTAAAACAATGGGTTCGACAACCTTGGATCGATCGGACCTAAATCGCGGTGCAGAACCAGATAATGCCTATTATATCCAAAATCAGCCCCTCGTAGCCGGTCGTACAGTAGATCTAGCCACAGATCCGCCACCCGATTTAGTCGTAGAAATAGACATCACCCATACTGATATTAACAAACCAGCTCTCTATGCCAGTATGGGAGTACCAGAGTTTTGGCGGTACGATGGTAGAGAATGGCGAATTTATCAGCTAGAAAACTCTGAGTATTTAGAAGTATCTGTCAGCCCCACTTTTCCGATTCTCCCCAAGTCCAAGCTGTACGAATTTTTGGCCGCAGCGCAGATAGATGAAGTAGCAGCGGAGGTGAATTTCCGCAACTGGGTTAGAGAGATGACTAAATCTAACTAGCCAATCTATTCCACATTGGTTATGGGAATTTTTTTAACCGCAGATGAACGCAGATAAACGCAGATAAAATCCCATCCGCGTTCATCTGTGTTCATCTGCTAATATCTGCGGTTAAAAAATCTAAAATTGATCGACCCTAGTGTTATCCTAGACATAGCATAGCTGGAAGTAAAACATATGATTTCTGTTGCGCCGATCGCACCACCGTTACTCATAGGCGAACAGCGGGTGGTGTTTAGAGATATTACTTGGGATGGTTATCAACAACTGCTCAAGATTTTTGGCAATAAACGAGCGGCTAGATTGACATTCAACAGAGGGACTTTAGAAATTACCAGGCCTTTAGAAGAACATGAATTTTCGAGATGCTTAATCGGGCTTTTGATTCGGATTTTGGTGGTAGAGCTAGGTTTGAAGATTAAAACAATGGGTTCGACAACCCTAGATCGATCGGACCTAAATCGCGGTGCAGAACCAGATAATGCCTATTATATCCAAAATCAGCCCCTCGTAGCCGGTCGTACAGTAGATCTAGCCACAGATCCGCCACCCGATTTAGTCGTAGAAATAGACATCACCCATACTGATATTAATAAGCCTGCTCTCTATGCCAGTATGGGAGTACCGGAGTTTTGGCGGTACGATGGTAGAGAATGGCGAATTTATCAGCTAGAAAACTCTGAGTATTTGGAAGTATCTGTCAGCCCCACTTTTCCGATTCTCCCCAAGTCCAAGCTGTACGAATTTTTGGCCGCAGCGCAGATAGATGAAGTAGCAGCGGAGGTGAATTTCCGCAACTGGGTTAGAGAGATGGCAGTTGACAGTTGACAGTATAAGAGGAATCCAAGTTCCGTGAAGGATTTTCATGACAAGCACTCACTGAAAGGGCTGCACCTGCTTTTGAGTTGATCAGAAGTTTTGAGATATGCGATCGCATTCGAGAGTTAGAATAAAAACGATTCACTAGGAGCTGACTCAAGATGATTGCCACAAAAGAGAATTCCCCACAGCTTACCCCGGAAGAATACTTCGCCTGGGAAGAAAAGCAGCTAGAAAAGCATGAGTATATCGACGGTCAAGTCTACGCCATGAGCGGCGGCAGTGTAAATCATGGTCGCATTGCCATCCGGTTTACTGCCATGTTCGACGCTCATTTAGACAATAGAAGTTGTATCACAGGCAATTCTGACATCAAGGTTAATATTGTCGAAACAACTAACTACACCTATCCCGATGTCAGCGTCACCTGCGACGATCGCGATAAAAACACTACTGAATACATTACTTACCCCTGCCTAATCGTTGAGGTTTTGTCAAAGAGCACTGAAGCTTACGATCGCGGCGGCAAATTTAGAATGTATCGCCACAACCCTGTCTTACAAGATTATTTATTAGTCAGTTCCACCAGCATCGAAATGGATTTGTATCACAAAAATGATGCTGGTGAATGGATCATCATTAACTACAAAGAAGGTGATACCATAGAATTAAAAAGCATTAACCTTAGCTTTGCGATCGAACAAGTCTATAGTGGTCTCAACCTCACCCCAGAAATAGCAAATAACCAATAACAAATAACCAATAACAAATAACAAGGAAGAAATTAGGACAAGGCAGTGCCTTGTCCCTACAATATTATTTTGGGTAGGGAAACGGCATTGCCGTGTCCTCTATGCCATCAGGTGAGGTAGGGAAACGGCATTGCCGTGTCCTCTATGTCTGACCTCTACTCAGGCTGGAGCAATCTTGTCTAAGCAAGTTAAGTCTTTGAACGAAGAATCCTCACGCCTGATAGCCCAGGAGTGTCAAAAGAAATGCGGCAGAGTAACGCCAAAGAGCTCTATCTTAAAAGTTATACAACTTGGCTCTTGGAGGACTTGTTCGGTGTACAGCCGCTCTGACCACTTCAGCTATGTCGCAGCTATAACTATTGTCCTATCGCCCGCACTCAGCGTACTGGCAATCTCGGAGGCTCTGGCATCTGCCCCAATTATAAATCCCAGGCGCGTCCAAGAGAGCGATCGCGCCCAGACAACAGACCTCAAAACACAAGCAGACCAACTATTTCAAAAAGGTGTGGGACAGCACCGTCAAGGTTTGTTTCGAGAAGCCCTCCAGACTTTTGAACAAGTTTTGGCAATTCGCCAGCAGCTAGGGGACAAACTTGGTATCGGAGAAACCTTCAACAATATCGGTGAAGTTTACGCTGAAACGGCTTCCCAGTCTAAAGCTTTAGAAGTTTTGCGCCAAGCTTTAGTCATCCACCGAGAAATCGGCGAAGGGAGTCGCACAGCGCGCACCCTCAATCTCATCGGTTTTGTCAACCGTGTTGCAGACAACTTTCCTGAAGCGATGAAACTGCATCAAGAGGCTTTGGAACTTGCTAAAACTGCCAAGGACCAAATTGAAATTGGAGAATCTTTTCACAACATCGCGGCTGTGTACGCAGAACAGGGAAATTATGCTAAGGCGATCGAATTTTACCAGCAAGCCCGAACTATTCGCACCAAAGAGGGCGATCGACGCGATTTAGGCCGTACCCTCAATAATATGGGCGGCATCTATTACAACATCGGCGATTTCAACAAAGCGATGGAATTTTACCAGCAAGCTTTAGCCATTCGTCGTGAAATAGCAGACAGAGCGGGGGTCGGCCGCCTGCTCAATAATATGGCACTTACCTATCGCAAACTCGGCAAAGATACTCAAGCCCTGATCTATTTTCAGCAAGCAATGATTATGCTAGAAGCAATAGACGACAAGACAAGTGTCGGACGCTTGCTTAACAATATGGGCGCGATTTATGAAAGTCTCGGTCAATCTACCAAAGCTCTGGAATCCTACGAGCGAGCTTTGAAAGTTGCTCGCGATGGCGGTGACAAAGCTGGAGAAAATACAGCGATGGAGGGGATTAAGCGATTGTCTTCGGGTCAGGTGCCGCAATAATGGCTGTTAGTCGGTTCGACTGTTTCCAACAACACATGGCTCAATCAGAGCAAAAAGGCTTCTGGGACGTTATAATTTGATAAATATCGCGATCGAAAGGTGGAATATGCAAAGCTCCATTCTGCTGAGCAGCGAAGAAGTTGCAAGGCTTGCAGAGAAGCTCTACGATGAGCACATCCGTCAACAAGTAGAGCGAGAAGAAAATCTGGGCAAAATGGTCATCATTGATCTAGAAACAGGGGATTATGCAGTAGACAAAATGGGTTTAGAATCAGCACGGCAGTTGCGGAAAAAGAATCCGAACGGTCGGTTCTTTGGGATTCGGATTGGGTACAAGGTTGCGGCTGCAATCGGTGGAGTGATGGAGCGGGTTTATGGATATTCGTACTGAAAAGCTAGAAGATATAGAGGCAATTCGCCAAGTTAATATGTGGCATTCGGGCGAGAAACTGAGGCTAACTTAGTCGATAAATTGCGGGGAATTGCATCTACATTTTCCTTCGTTGCTGTGCAATCCGATCGCATTGTCGGACACCTTTTATTCAGTCCGGTTGCGGTAGCAGGGAAATGTTTTAGCAATTTGTCGATTCTGGGGTTGGCGCCAGTCGCGGTTCTGCCCGACTATCAACGCCAAGGTATCGGATCGCTGCCGATCCGGGAGGGTTTAAAAGAGTGCGTGCGATCGGGATTTCAGGCAGTGGTTGTGCTGGGAAATCCAGATTTCTATTCGCGTTTTGGGTTCATTCCTGCTAGTAGAAAGAGCTTGGGATGTGAATATGATGTGCCCAATGAGGCTTTTATGGTTTTGGAGTTAGAAAGTGGAGCTTTGCAGGATTGCAGCGGCATGGTGAAGTATCGATCGGAATTTAGTCTATGCGAGTGATATCAAATCCGGGTGCATCGGATTGGCTGACGAAGAGCTCGCGAGTCAGAAAAATTCTTAAACGAGCGCCCATATCTGAGTTACCTTGGTAGATCCGTTATCCGTATTTACTTATCTTTACATAGTTGGGGTTTTTTTACCTACCTATTGCAACTTTCTCTGCATCTTTGCTACTTTCTTTTTGACCCATAACGCGCTGCAAAATCGCCTCTACTTTCGCAGCAAATACAGAATTTCCTCTCTGCCTCGGTCGCGGCATCTCAATATAACAGTCCATTGCAATCTGACCATTTTCTATTAAAATAACTCTCTCAGCTAATACCACTGCTTCTTCTACGTCATGAGTGATCAGTAGCGCGGTAAATCCTTTTTCTTGCCATAAATTTTCTAACAATTGCTGCATCTCAATGCGAGTCAAAAACTTGCACAATTAAACCTCAGAAGCCTTGATACAAGGTAAACTATTGCTCTATTAGTCACCTTATTTATTTTTCATTCCTAAACGTCGGCAGCATCGACATCGGGCGCACCGGGGACGCTCCTCCAGTCTTTGCCCAGGCTGCTAACGCGCCTCTGCTTTACATTGGTGGTAGCGCCCCCAAAGACCGCAGTTCAGGTATTTTAGTCCCTGCTAATTCGGCCATTCAAACCCTTGGGGATTTGCGGGGTAAGAAAATAGCTTTTACAAAAGGTTCAAGCGCCAATTACCTATTAGCAAAAGCTTTAAAATCCGCAGGGATAAAATGGGCTGATATTGAGCCTGCCAACCTGACACCAGCCGATGCCAGAGCGGCCTTCCAACAAGGTAAAGTAGATGCTTGGGTGACTTGGGACCCCTTTTATGCCGCAGCTCAAGCGCAAATAGATATTCGTGTTGTTAAAGATAGTAAAGGACTAGCAGCTAACCGCGATTTTTACTTAGCTAATCAGTCATTTGCTCAGCCGAATCCCAAAATCATTGAGGCAATTAGAGAAGAAACTCAAGCAGTAGCGACTTGGGCTGATGCGAATCCCAAAGAAGTAGTCAAAATTCTCGCTCCCCTTCTGAAAATTGATGTTTCTATCTTAGATGTAGTAACTCGACGGCGGAGTTATGGATTTGAACCGATCCAAGCTGATATGGTTGCCGAGCAACAGGAAATTGCGGATACTTTTTTTGAACTTGGCTTAATTCCCAAGCAGCTCAAAGTTGAAGAAGTAGTTTGGAAACCAGGTAATTAAAAATCCCCACTCTGAAGACGCAGGGATGGATGTTATGTAATTTTTCTAGTAAGTAGGGGTAGCGCCCCCGTCATTGATGCCAACTTAAGGACTGTACGAGGCGTGCGATCGCTATTTTTTGACAGAGCGATCGCTCCCCCTGAGCGCTCACACCGACTGGGAGCCACGCAAGATTAAGCATAGAGCGCGCTCGTGCCTGTTAACATTACCAGTAATACCGCTTACGCGAAGGAAATCTGGGGGTTGACTGTTTAAGTTGACACCAATGGGTATAAAATAGATCATCACTACCTAAGCTAATTGCAAATATGTTGCTACCTGTTGTCTTACACCCTGATGTAGTAGATTTCCTCCGTACAGAATTGAAGAGTAACCTGAAGACAAGGGTATGGGAGTGCATTGAAAAGCTGAGGCAGCAGCAATTTGATGGTGGCTTGCGGGTCAAAAAACTGAAAGGCATAGCCAAGAGAGTTTGGGAAGCCAGGATTACTCAGGCTAGCCGTCTAATTTTTACTTACAACAAATCGAGGCAACCTGACACGGGAGAGCGACAAACCTATATCGCCATTCAGGATATTTGTTTAGATCATGATGATGTATCCCGACGGGCTAAAGCTAGAAATCAAACTCCTGATGCCCAATGGCTTGATGCTGAGGTGGTAGAAGCGATCGGGAATATCTTGGACGAGCGGCCAGTTCTCACCCCAGCCGAACAGTCTGCTCTGGATGCAGCACAAATAGAAGAATTACAGCTTGTTCCTAGCTTCACCGATGAACTTTTGGGCAATGTTCAATGGCGAATAATTGATTCAGAATTAGAATGGCAACGGGCAATTATTCAGCAAGATGCTGATTTACCACTCAAACTCACGCCAGAAGAATATGAACTGGTGAAACTCTACGGAAACCTATTGCTATCTGGCAGTGCGGGCACTGGTAAAACTACAGTAGGACTGTATCGCTTACTCAAAAGTTTAGAGACTTTACCAGATGGAAAACGCCTCTATGTCGCTTACAACCCGATTTTAGTTAAAGAAGCACAGAAACAATTTAAGCGTCTGGTTAGTGGGAGCAGTTCTGAAATTGAGTCTGTTTTCTATTTTAAAACTATTCGAGATTTGTGTCTAGAGAGTCTGTCACAAGCTGGGCAATTTTATATCCCTGAAGATGAGGTGACATACCAAATTTTTGAGCAACTTTACCGCCGTCAATCTTACCAACCTTATTCACCTGCCTTAGTTTGGGACGAAATCCGTAGTATCATCAAAGGGGCGTATTTAGAGACAAGTTCTTATCAGCTTTCTCAGAAACAGTACGAGCAGTTGGGTAGGAGACGCTCATCGGTAATTCCTCAAAACAATCGCCATAAAGTCTATAAGGTGGCAGAGTGGTATCAAGGTTTGTTAAAAAAAGAAGGGCGTTTTGATGAGATAGATTTAGCCCGACAAGTTTTACAAACCATCTGGCAAGGAAAAGGCGAACGCTATCAATTAATTGTCTGTGATGAGGTACAGGACTTTACAGAATTACAGTTAGAACTGTTGGTAAGGCTTGTTGCTCCTGGGGGTCATCTCTTCTTTGCTGGCGATTTACACCAGATGATTAGCCCCAGTGGGTTCCGTTGGGAAGATTTAAAAACCAAGTTTTTTAAAGGTCAGCGTCAAGCGATTCAGAAAACATTAAACTTTAATTTCCGCAGCGTTGGTTCATTGGTAAATTTAGCCAATCAAATTCTGAAATTGCGCTACCGCCTGTTGCGAGAACGTATGGATGATATTGGGCAACCCACTAGCAGTTATGGTGAGTGTGCTAGGTTAATTGCTTCACCTTTGGAAACTTTACAACCAAGTTTAGGGCAGCTAAATCCAGATGATGCCATCCTTGTCAGAACTGAGGCGGATAAACAAAGACTTTCTGAACAATTCCAATCTAGCTTTGTATTTACGATTGAGGAAGCTAAAGGGTTAGAATTTGATACAGTGTTCTTAGTAGAGTTTTTCAAGCCGCGCCAATCTTTATGGAGTAGAGTATTGGGGAGCAAGCGATCGCTCAATGAAACTGAGCAGCCAGAATTGCGGCTGGAATTAAACTTACTTTATGTTGCAGTTACTCGCGCTCGTCGAATTTTGAATATTTGGGAAACTCAACTTTCGGCTGTTTGGAGTCAAGAAGAATTGGTAAGTTTTTTGCAACCGATAAATTCTGAATCAGTCAGAGAAAATCGAGTTGAGCCTACTGAGGAAATGTGGCGCGATCGTGGGTGTTACTATCTGGAGAGTGGATTTTACCGTCAGGCGAGCGAGTGTTTCGACAAATCAGGAGATATTGAATTACAGCGACAAACTAGGGCTAAACTCCTGTTACAGGAGGGTAAGTACAGTGAAGCAGCCCAGATTCTTGTTGAATTGCAAGACTGGCAACAAGCGGCTCAACTTTTCGAGAAAATTGATCAGTGGCAAGAAGCAGCTAACGGTTGGGAAAAGGCTGGTAATTCTGAGAGGCAAAAAATCTGTGAGGCTAAAGCGTTTGAAACCACTAAAGTGTGGGAAGATGCAGCGCAGCTATGGGACAATATGGGCCGATTTGAAGATGCTAAACGTTGTTGGTTAAAGAGTGGTAATGAACAGAAGAAAGCAGAAATTCGGGCAGTTGAGTTTGAACAGAAAAAGCAATGGCTCAAGGCAGCAGAGCACTATGAGTTAGCACAAATGACACAGAAATCTGCTGAATGTAGAGCAAAAGAATTTGAAAAAAGGAAGTATTGGGAGCAAGCGGCTGAGCAATATGAGTTAGCAGGAATTTCAGAGAAAGCTGAGGAGTGCAGAAACAGAATTATACCTCACAGCTTTAATGATGTTGATGCCAACATAAACCTAGAGTCTGATGAACCAACAGCAGAGTTAGCAGGAATTTACATAAACCAAAATTCTAGTGATACTGAAACCACTCTCAATAAATTGCTGCTTCTCAACACAGAGGAAGCATTCAAATGGATGGGAAAAAGTCTGGAATATCGGCATACAATCGCATCTTTTGCTAACGATATTAACCATTGGGATTATTACAACGGAGTCCAAAGTCGAGTATCCCAGGCAGTAGAGTACAAACGAAGCAACAATTTTGATGCTGCTTTTGCTGTTTACAGTGACCTTTTCCAAGAGATGCCAACTTGGAGTCCGCTTTATAGCAGTGTATATAAGGTACTTGCCTCTGCTGGACGACTAGATGAAGCTGAACGTGCCATGCAGCTTCATTCTTTACTAATCTCCTTTGACTACGGCCTCCGTAAATCTGCAATAGCTGAAGATAATTCCTTCGATCTAAACGCAGCATTGGCTCAAAATGGAAAATTTGGAGTTTTGGCATTCTGGCCCTTTCAAGATCCGACGCTATTATTGCACCTTGGGGCTGTAACTATGCTCAAGCAAGGAAGAATGAGCAAAGTTGCTGCTAAGGGTTATCTTAATTCAATTAAAGGACAAGGTTCTGTAGCAGGTTGCCCACCAGATGGAGTGTTACAGGATGAAGGGCGGCGTGTTATTATGGGTTTACCCTGGAAGGCGCTCGCCAATACTGAAACTTCAGGTGGTTTTATTTCACAGCTACTTGATAAGATTGGGCAAGACTGCCCATAAATAAATTCCTGAAAAATTACATTAAAAGGAGATTTGACCGATGGGAAAAGCAAAGCGCCGGAAAAAACTAGACCCTAATTATGGTAAAGGTAATACCAAGAAAGGATTTGGGAATTCTCCCAAAGGGAACATGGTAGAAGAATTATACCAGCACTTATATGAAATAGGGATTATTGAAAAAGGGTCAAATGGAGAACACAAAGAACACAAAGCCACAAAAGCTTTAATAGAAGGTCGCATTCCTGGGTGGCAATATGATCTTCAAAAGAAGATAGCCTACAGGATAGGTCAGGAAAACACAGGTCTAACAATAAAATTAGATTTTGTACCAAGCGATTCAGAAGGGGAAAATCCTGACCGCCAGAGTATCATTGATGATTTGCAGCGAAAAGCAATGCTTTATTTAGAGCAAGGAAATATGCCATATTTTAAACAAACAGTGGCGCAATTAAAACAACTTTATCCTAACAAGATAGAAGCTGATTTTTATATTAACCAAGGTGCTCTAGGTACTATAAAAGGTAACTACGAAGCAGCCATAGAAAACTTTAATATGGCACTTTGGTGCAATCCTTACCATGCTCTTGCCTACTACAACCGGGGTGTTCTATATTCCCGACGGCAAGATTACCAAAGAGCAATTGAAGACTTTAGCCTTTCTATCAAGTTAGACCCAAGCGATTCAGATGTTTATACTGAACGGGGTCTTGTCTATACAGCTATGGGGGAAAATCAAGTAGCTATTCAAGACTTTGAGCGATCGATACAAATTAATCCTAATCATGCCGAGGCTTACCTCAACAAAGGAGTTGCTTACGGCAAAATGGGTAATCATCTAGGTGCTCTTGTTGCCTACAGTAAGGTAATTATGATTAATAGCCGTGATGCTGATGCCTACTATAACCGAGGTCGTACTTATCGTATCCTTGGAACTTCTCAGGAAGCACTCAAGGATCTTAAGAAAGCAGCAGAGCTTTATAAGCAAAATGGCAAGATGGCGGACTATCAAGATGCACTAAATATAATTAGGAAAATGCAGCAGTAACAATTGAGGGTGTCATCTAGCGGGATTTAAACAAACTTCCTCTAATTTAACTGCTAGGGGAAAAGCTGTTAGGCTAGTCCAGCCTTAACTTAACGGTAGTATACCTGATTTTTATCTTACAGCAAGGCACACTCAAGATCAATGGTTAAAAGACCAACTGGACTGTTGGTGGTGCTATAGGCAACTCCCTTGCCTATATCGCGATCGCGCTCAATCAGCTTGATTAGCAAGGGGCGGTTAGCTGTTTTTAACAGGTGAGTCGCTACTAGAGAACCACTAAAGCCACCACCGAAGATCGCGATCGTTGTTGGAGTATTACAGACAATATACGCTAATTTGATCGATTTACCGTGTTTTAATATTTTGGGGTACGATCGCGCATAATAATGATGCGGTAATGGTTTGTCGTGCTCTCAATTGACCAGTAGTATGCCATTATTACCCAGCAAAGTTATTTAAACGCCCCCTTTTCCCTTCTCCACCTTTGCACCGTGCAGAGCAAAAATCGGAGTCAGAGCCGATTTGCCCTTGAGAGAAACCGCTCCCAAAGCCTCACAATTGAATTCTAGGGCGATCGACTCAAATACCCTTTCAGTCATCAAAATTTGGTTTTCCCCCGCCTTGCTCATCAATCTAGCCGCCGTATTCACCGTATCTCCCAAGACATTAAACTCCCGTCGCCCGCGCGGTTCCCCAACCTCAGCAGCAAACACTGGCCCCAAGGACAGCCCAATTTGACAAAATATCTTAACTTCCTTACTGCCGATCGTCAGCCGGGCCAAACCTGCAATAATTTCTCGAATCGCAATCGCAGCAATAGCCGCACGACAAGCATCATCGGCATGAACATCTGGTACGCCAAAATAAATCAGCAGATCCGAACCATCCAAGTGAGCCGTTACTTTCTGCAACACGCCCCCTTTAGCTGACACCACAGCATCAATCAGCGCGAAAACGCGAGAACAGCCGATTACCAGGCTGGCTTCTTCGGCGGGCGTTGCTTTGTCCACCGACTCCGGTAAACCAATCAAATTGACAAACATCACCGTCGGGAGCGGAAAATCCGGCGGAATCCCTCGCTTGTTAGCATTTTCTACCAGCAGCGTCAGAATCGGTTTGGGAATATAACTCGCAAGGGGTTCAACCCGCTTCAAAGATTCTTCGATCTCCCTGACTAAGCCCTCAATGCTGCGATCGAGCAATACCGAACTCGGCATCCGCCGCCTAGTCAGAGTGATCTCATACTCTCCCAGTTGAGCATCAGTAAAATCGTCCGTCACCAACAAATAACCCGGTTTCCCAGGTTCACAGCGAAATTGCTCTCCCAAGCCAGAACTAGCTGTTTCAGTCAAACATACCCTTCCCACAGTCCCAGAGCCCTCAGCTTGCTTAGCTTGCTGCACAGCATTCCCCAGCAACACATGAGCCATCCGCAGGGGCGTGCCGATGTCAGCACTAATGTAGCGGCCGCAGTGGATGCCCACTCGCATTCTCAAAGACAAAACCCCTTTAGCCGTTGGAATGTTGGCAAATTCTGCCATTGCTCGCTGCATCCGCAAACCCGCTTTGACTGCCAGGGCGGTATCCTGTTGGTATTTACCCGCCAGGAATTGCACCAGCATGGCATCTCCTGTAAATTCCAGCAAATCTCCGCCCGACTTGCTGACAATTGCAATCATTGAGGCGAAATAGTCGTTGATTACCCCCAGCAGGGTTTCAGCTCCCTTGCGCCCCTCTGTCGCGTTCGCCTCCAACAGCGACGTAAAACCTGCCAAATCCGTGAACAGTAGCGTGCCTTCTTGCCACTGGTAACGCACCTCGCCCGACTGGGGGGGTGATTCGGAAACTAACCTCGGCACGTAATCCTGGAGGATGTAGCGGAGGGTTCGCAGGTGCTCGAACACGCTGATCAGTGTCGCCGACGACGGCTCTACCCACGCAGCAGCGTACAGTTCAGCCGGAAGGAGCTCGCGCAGTCGCAGTTCGATCGCAGCCAAGGGAGGATTGTAAGTTAATCTATTAATTTCCACCTGGTCTATTGTTAAAAAATAAGGTAAGTTCGATCGAGCTAGCGGCGACACCGGCAGCTAGACCTATACAATTATGATAAGTTTCCAGTGACAGAATATCAGTCAAGCCCAAAACCCAGGATAGAAACTTCCGAGAGTCTCAGGTTGCTCGCTCCCGATTTGATCCGAGTAGCTCGATCGGTCTATGGTCTATATATCAAAGTTAATTCCGATCAAATAAAGCGTCCAGTAGGTGTAGTTGTCAGTCCAGGAAGCGATCGAGGCCAGCTAATTTTTGCTGCGCCACCCATTTTGTTGCCCGGTGAACGTTTTGTTAGTTTTGAAGAGATTGAATCGCAAATATATTAGTCATTTGACAGTTGACAGTAGTAACCAATTACCCATTACCAATTACCCATTACCCATTACCAATTACCCATTACCAATTACCTATTAGTGTCAACAACCAGGCTAAAACCCATGAGGAATATCGCTTTTATTCGAGTCCAGATCCCCCTAAATCCCCCTTAAGAAGGGGGACTTTGAAAAGACTCTTGTCCCCCCCTTCTTAAGGGGGGCTAGGGGGTATCGAAATCTAAGAGTCAAACAGCAGTCTGTGACTGGGTTAGAAGTTAAGTTGACACTAATGCCCATTCCCTATTACCCATTACCAATTACCGGTGCACCTCATCTAACTGATCAAGGCTATATATTTTTTTCACCATCAATTCCACTTTTTCCGTCGTCCATTCCTCACTAGCATCAGTAACAACCCTAATATTTCGCTTCGGCTCATCTTCATCCACAACCGCCGCCAATAATTGTTCCAAGGGATTAGTAGGTTTTTGATTACCAAAACCTTTCCGAGATTGGTCTAATGCTGGCAATTCCAACACTTGAAAATTCGTACCATCCACCGTCGCAAATACTTTAATCACATCTACCCCTTCCTGATAATTTTCTGGCA
>Ga0316608_1000292_pt1 | contig 25114 bp, 19 predicted proteins | sample MIS2016152B_MG_FD_207673 | JGI IMG/M metagenome (GOLD analysis project Ga0316608, IMG submission 207673) | Microbial mat bacterial communities from Middle Island sinkhole, Lake Huron, Michigan, United States - MIS.2016.152B | ecosystem: Environmental > Aquatic > Freshwater > Lake > Sediment...
TACAAATTGCGTAACCAATATCTTCACCTGCTTTTCTGAGACTTTCAATAGTCCATTGTTCGCCATCTGGTCTTTTATTCCATTCGCATTCAAGAGTTAACGAAAAATCCTGGGTTCTAAAACAAAACTCTGTAGAATCCGGACAAGTTCTGTTTCCGCTAAACTGGTCTGCCCATACGTAACCTTTAACCTTTTCAGTACCTGATAATTTAATTGGTTTAAAATTAGCCTTTTCCTGATAAAAATTCCAGAATTGATTCATATTGTCAGATTCGGGAGATTTCATGTAAATATCAAAATATGAGTACAATTGTGAACTTCCTCCTGGATATGTAGAATGAATATCAAAAAACATAGAATAAATATTTTCATCAATACTTTGTGCAATTTGCTCTGTTACAGTTTCTACAGCGTTCCAATGTATAGTATCATTCCAATCTCGGTTAAAATCAATTGGAGTTTGCATTCTGCCACTTGCTCCCAAAAAAACATTGTCAACATCCATCATTGGAACAATATGTATATCAGAACTTTTCTTTAATTTTTTGAATTCTTTATCTGGCGAAATCAGATAATTAACTATGCCTTCAACTACAAAATTTGAATGTGCTTCAAATGCATGTTGCCGAGCTATTATCCATACCACATTTTTTGATGTTTTTTGTGATTTATCAGAAATTGTAATTTTTGGGACATTTAAACCAGATTCACTAACAGTAAGTACAGATAAATCAACATTTTGTTTGTTTTTTATACTTTCGATATAAATGTTCAAATCTGAATATGTATAAGGAAAACCTGTTGCAAAAAAAACTGTATCTTCTGTAAATATTCCTGAAAAGGATTTGTACATATTTTCCTGATATGCTGTTACTTTTGTCCAGTCTTTCTGATTATAACTATAAACAGGATTGTTTGGTGACTGTACGGATTTTTCGTAATTTATATTCACTGTCAGAGGTTTACTCTTATCAAAATTATAAACTCTGAAAAAAAACCAGCATCTGGTTGTATTTACCTCATTTTCAAGTGACGGAATTATTGTAATTGTGTTTGAAGAATCAATAATCTCCACAATTTCCACATTTCCATTTTCAAAATCAGCATCTATTTGAATTTGAGAAAAAGCTGAAAAAGAAAAAATCAGAAATACAAAAATGTTATATATTTTTATCATAAAATAATAATTAGTATTTTAAATTATCGGTTGAGGAATTGTAATTTGCTTCATTGCATCAATTGCATATAAATCAGTCATTCCCGAAACAAAATCAGTAACCATAATTCTATTATCCGAAATATTTTTGTAAAAATCCTGCATTTCTTCGAGATGTCTTCCGAAATGTCGGTTAATTCTATGTCTACTTGTTTGATAATTATTCCATTCGTTTCCAAATTTCAGGTATAATTCCATCAGATAATCAAAAATTGTATTAATAATTTTCTCAGCAAAAGGAAATGATGTTTTTTTATCGTTATAGTATATATTTTGATAATTGAAATTTCTTAGTAAAACAATTAACTCATATTTTTCATCAGATAAACCAATTACATCTTTATTGTGCGAATAATTTATTACATCATTTACAAAAGTGTTTATAATATCGCTGTTGGTGATTCCGATTTTTTGTTTCACTTTTTCAGGAATATCCGAACTTTTAATAAATCCGGCAATTATTGCATCTTCAATATCACGTCCCAGATAAGCAATTTTATCCGAAAAACGAACAATACAAGCCTCATAAGAAGATGGTTGTACTTTTCTGTCTTTTATTAAATCCAGATTATTTACTTCAGTTTTGGGTTTTAAAGTTTGTTCATATTTTTCGCCATTGTGGCAAATAATTCCGTCTTTTACTCCATAGGTAAGATTTAGTCCTTTACCTGCATTAGTAAGATATTCAACAACTCTGTAGCTGTTAACTTCGTGAACAAATGAATTGTTTCCACCAAGTTTTGCATTTAAAATGGATTCGCCTTCGTGTCCAAAAGGAGCATGTCCCAAATCGTGTCCAAGACCAATTGCAAAAGCCATTTCTTCGTTTAGTTTCCAACCCATTGCATTCAAACCTTTACAAATTGATTTTGCGATAGTTGCAACGTGCATTACATGCTCAATTCTTGTGCAGATGTGGTCGTTTTCGGGTGCAAAAAAAACCTGCGTTTTGTGTTTTAAACGTCTAAAAGGCATTGAATGAATTATTGCAGTCTGGTCTCTGAAAAAAGCACCTCTAACATCTTGTTCTTGGGCTCTTGAACGCTGATAATATGTTTCTTGCGAAAGATAATTTTCCATAATTTAATATTCAATATAGTATGAATATAGTTTTTTACCATTATATTCGACTGTAATCTTATTTTCTTCTAAATAAATTTTATATCCGTTAAAGTTCTGATTATAAATATAAATTTCGGTATCAGTTTTTGAGATTGTATAATAAGCATTTCGAGAGTCTGGATTATTTCCAGATAATATTTTTAATTCGTTTCCTGAATTTGAAACACTATAAAAATTTCCTAGATATATCTGATTATCAATAATAAAAAAATCCTGTTGTCCAAATAAATATTTTGAATACCAGCCTTTTGCTTGTTTTTTAATTTGGATATTTGATAATCCTGATTTACAGGTAAATTCATCTTCTTTTATTGTTACGGTATATTTTGAAAATAACCCTTTCTCTGCAATTATTAAACTGTCTGATATATAAATATTTTCGGTATTTTCCGAATTTAAAAAAAATCCGTTTGTTTCCACCTTATATTTATTATCTTCAAAATTATATCGTGATAATATTCTACCTGATTCAAAATCTTGCTTTACAATAGTAAAGTTTTCATTTTTACCAATTTGCAATAACTCTGTAACCGAAAGACAGAAATTATTGTTGTAATCCATTATTAATCCGTTTCCCAGATTAAAAATTACGGGATGATAAGGTACATCTTCACTTGTTGAAATATTATCTGATGATACAGAGGTTGTTACTTGTCGTAAAATGTCTATTCTCAATTCAAAAAAATCAAATTCTGGAGTTAATTCCGATTCTTGAAAATCTTGCTTTTCGAGTTCGGTTATGGTTTTATAATAGTATTTCGAACAGCTAATTGTTAATGATAAACCAATTAAAATAAGTAAATTATATATTTTAAATATTTTCTTCATTTTATTTGTTGTATGTAAAATATACTGATTTTATTAAAAAAAAATACTTCAGAAAAATCCGAAGTATTTTAGCTTTTTTATTATTAAAAAACATTTTTAATTATTAAAGAACATTAATCTAAAAAATTATTCTTTAGATTTTTTGTCTTGTTTTTCTTTTTTAGCAGCTCTCTTTTCTTTCAAAGTTTTTTCAGGAGCTTTTTTGTTCTTTTCCTGTTTTAAAGATTTTTCTTTTGACATATCATTAAAATTTTATATTTAACAATCGTAAAAATAAACATTTTTTTGAAAATTTACAATAAAAATAATGATTATAATTAAAAAATAATGAATTATATATTTTATAGTTGTGAAATACAAATATTTGTTATTTATAAAATTGATTTTTTTTGCAAAATTTAACATTTAGCCGAAAATAAATCCAATTTTAAAGAAAATACTATTAAAAACACTTACTCTAATTGATTCGTAATTTGATGTTTCACTCCAGTACCAATAATCTGTTTTAGATTTTTGTTCCTGATATCTGTAACCAAATGAGCATGTAAATGCAAAATTTTCAGAAATAGAATTTATAAGTCCAATTTCTCCACCAACATTTATTCCTCCAAATCTTTGATTACCAAAATTGTAACTATTATAAACAATAGGTAGTTCCCAGCCTCCCTGAAAATCAATAAATGGACTTACTTTTTTATTGTTTATAAAATACTTTAAATCAGCAAATAATGGAATTCCTCCATATTCAAAATATTCAATCCCTACTCCAAATCCGGCATAAAATTTATTTGCAAAATAAAATCCGTTAATTGTTGTAAGTGATGGAGATAATCTAATTGAATAATCGTTTCTTCCAAAATTTAGGTTAATTGTCGAAAAATTTGCAAATCCGGTACTACTGTAATTTTGAGTTCTGTGATTTTCAAGTTTTTCAATCTCACTTTTATCAAATGCCCAAGTACAATTTCCTTTAGTTTCAATTTTAATTTTGTTTCCGGTTGAATCTACAATTCTGCCTTCTAATACTGAGCCGTTTTTAAGATAAAGAATTTCCTTTTTTTGAGCAAAAGTATTTGAAAATAAAGCCGATATAATTATTATTGAAAGAATATATTTCATAATCTTATATTTATTGATTTTTTAAAAAAATATTTTAAAAATATCCACAAACAAATTTTATGATGTCTGCGGATTTTTTGAATTAGAAGATTTATTTTTTATTGATTTATTCGCCGATTGGTAAAAAACTTAAAAGTTGAATGTTTTGTAAATCAGAATAATCATATTGGTAAAGCCCTTCTGAACCAATCATCATTAAAATTCCGTTGTTTGGAATTACATCATAAGTATTAATATCAGCATAAATTGCTAATTCATTGTCTGTTATTGTTAAAGGATTTGCTGCATTGTAAATTTTTAGTCCAGCAGTTCCATCACAAACAAATAATGTAGTATCATCAATTCCAAGTCCATAAGGATTATACATTTCGTATTCTTTCAGCAATGTAGGATTTTCAATATCAGAAATATCAACAACATGAAGTTCGTTAACACTTCCAAAACAAGTAGTTCCGGTGCGTAAAGTAATGTAGGCATAATCTCCTTGAACAACAACAGGATCGCAGCTTGTCATGTGCCAGTATTCTGAGATTAAGATAGGTGCATTTGGGTTTGTGATATTATAAATGAACATTCCTGTAGTACTACCAATAAATAAATTGTTATCTACGGTAAACAATGTTTCTATTGTGGTGAAAATATTGATACTATCACCAGAAGTAATTTGTTCCGGCAAAGATATGTCAAACATTTTTAACGAAATACCATTATTAATTGCTAAAAGTGTATTATCTTTTATAGCAAATCTAGCTAATGAACCACCGGTTCCAACTGATGCTTTGTCAGATTCATTATTTACAAATCCATCACTTGGTGAAATAAGTACTTCGTCGTAAAATACATAAGGATTATAATTGTAACTTTCTTCATATTTTACAGTTACATCATCAATTGTCCAGTCAACAACAACACCTTGCGAAAAATCTACAGGAGCTACCGGATATTCTATATTTGTTGGAGGAAGAATATTTGGGAATGCATTTTCAACTCTGTATATTTCAACAGGATTATTTAAATCACTAATGTCAATCGCAACCAAGTCGATATAACTGTCGGCGTATAAAACTTTGTCTTTTATTGCAATGTCAACATTTCCGGGAATTGAAATAAATCCAACATTTTGTGGATTTGCAGGGTCAGAATTATTGATAATATGTACACCTTCGTACAATTCGTTAATAAACAAGTATTCATCTTTCATGTAAATTTTCCCAGTCTGCACCATTTCTTGTGCATCTTTTAATTTTACTGATGCCCTGAATTCGTCATAATTCATATAAACAGGTACATTGCCTGTAAAATTTACTTCTTCATAAGATTTATCTTTACAAGAAAACAGAAGTATTGAAACTGCTGCCAAAACTAAAAACTGAATTTTTGCTATTTTTTTCATGATTTTAAATTTAAAAGTTTGTTTATTCCCAATACGGATTTATTTTTGAAAACGCTGCACCGAAATTGAAAAAAATAAAGAAAAAAATGCACAACTAAACAATCTAAACTGAAATTCAGATATTTAGTTATGCATTTATTTTTTTGCTCTTATGATTTTGTATTCTAAGAATTATTTTTCAAAAGCCTGATTAAATTCATCTTCAAATTTTTTAACCAAATTATCGCAACCATAGTTAAAAATTCTGTTCCAATTATCTGATTTATTTATTTCAAAAGCAAATTTCTGGTTTTCAGATTTTGGTAAATTCGACAAATTTGAAATAATTTCATTCATAACATCTTCTCTGTCATTTATTTGTTGATTTTCAAACTTTCGTGATATTTCCAGTAACTGTTCGATGTTCGATTTTTCAACTATTGATTTAAAACCTTCAATTTTGTCGAATTTCTGAATTACTTTTTGCGTATTTGTGTAACTTCCACCATTTAAGAATGAAAATTCTGATGGCAAAATTAAATTTGCATTTTGAGCAGTTTCTGTCATAAAATAATCCTGAACAACAAAAAATTCTGCTTTTGATAAAATATTTGAAATTTCGTTTTTATCTACAGCACAACCAATTGGGTCTTCTCCAAAAATAAATAAGTTCTTTATTTTGTGATTTTGAATTGATTGTAGAATATTTTCAGCTTTATTTTCGTGATTTTCAATTCCTCCAAAATCTATATCCTGAGAAATTCCCATGTCGAAAAGCCCTTGGGAGTTATTTTTTTCTTTTAATGAAATAATTCCAGAAGAAGTTTTTCCAAGTTTTCCAGTAATCATTGCCAGATTAAATATTTCCGAAGATGTTGCTGATGAAATTTCCTTTTCGGAAAACACCAAAACTGCATTCATTTGATTGTTAAAATCTTCTGCAAAATCAGAAATTTGTTTTTCGATTAAACCGGATTTTAAAATTAATTCTGAAAAATTTTCAGCAAATAAATGATTTTTATATTCTTCAAAACCAACAGTATTATCATTAATAAATAAACTATTTTGAAGGTTATTTTTAACAAGATAATAATTTACAGCTTTTACAAAACTAAAGTAATCTTTTACATTAAAAATCTCATTTACTTTGTATTTCATGCTGCTTTCGGTTTTGTTTGTAATTAACGAAACCTGCAACTGACTTTTTTCTTTCAAATTATTTATTTCAAAACCTAAAACAGCATTATCTAAGTTAATTTCAGAGCCTAAAAGATAAATTTTGCTAGCTCTAAATAAATCATGAAAAGGGACATTTGCTACCGAATTTTTGGAATAAGAACCTCTGTTCAAATAATGGAAACTTGCTATTTTATTGGATTTTGCATATTTTCTGCCAAGTTTTTGAATTAAATACATTTCTTCGTTTGTCAATCTTGCTCCAGCAAAAAATGCTGATTCATTTTCATTTACAGATTTTATTTTATCAGAAATTAAATCGAATGCTTTTTCAAAACTAATTTCATGAAATTTACCATCAGTTTTTAATAATGGTTTAGTAATTAATTTATTATCATTTAAATAATTGTAACCAAATTTTGGAAATCTGCAAATATTTCCGGTTTTGTTTATTTGTCCTTCGTTTCCAGTAACTTTCATTACAAAACCATTTTTATGATGAATTGAAATTTCGCAACCAATTGAACAATAATTACAAACAGTGTTGAAACTTTCGGTTTTTACAGGACCTGGCTTGAATTTGAAATTTTCGGTAATTGCTCCTGTTGGACAAGTAGATATACACATTCCACAAGATTCGCAGTGAGTTTCCTGCAAAGAATTTCCCATTGTTGGAGCAACATAAGTTTTAAAACCTCTGTTTACTAATCCTAAAGCACTTGCACCCACCACTTCACCACAAATTCTGACACATCGCGAACATAAAATACATTTGTTGTTGTCGATTTCGATAAACGGATGACGAAAATCTACATTATATTCAATAAATTCACCATCAAACTTCTTTTGTTCAACATTATACTGTGTCGAATATTTTTTCAAATCGCAGTCAAAATATTCGTTGCAACCACATTCGAGGCAACGCTGAGTTTCGTTTACTGCAATATCTTCATTTTCAAGACCAAGTTCAACTTCATCAAAATTAAATCTATCTTCCGGAGCTAAAACCGGCATGTGATTTCTGGTCAATGACAAGTATTTATCATGATAATCTGCCGAAACCTGAACTTTAAAATTATTACGTTTGCTTAAAAATTCTTTTTTAGGTGGAACAATTGGTAAACCGCTTAAATACTGATGACAACTTAATGCAGCAATTTTGGCTTGTGCAATTGCCTGAATTAATGTTGCAGGACCTGTAACTCCATCACCGGCAGCGAAAATACTTTTTACACCGGTTTGTAAGGTTTTAGGATTTGCTTCAATATCGCCCCATTTATTTGCTTTTAAAACCTCTGTAGAACAAGAATTTACATCTTCTGTAAAATCTAAAATAGTTTTCTGTCCAATTGCAGCAATAACAAAGTCAATTTCTACATCAATATCAGAATTCGGAACCGGAACAGGTCGTCGTCTTCCCGAAGCATCAGGTTCGCCCAATTCCATTTTAATGCAAGTTATTGATTTTGCTGTTCCATCAGCATTTTTATTGATTCTAACCGGAGCTGTTAAAAACATATATTCAACACCTTCCAACTTAGATTCGTGAATTTCGATTGGATTTGCAGGCATTTCTTTTTCAGTACGACGATAAATTATATAAACTTTTGTAGAACCGCAACGTATTGAAGTTCTGCAACAATCCATAGCTGTATTTCCACCACCGATTACTGCAACTATTTTTCCTGTAAAGTCTTCTTTTTCACCTGTTAATTCCATTTTTTTAAGAAAATCAACACCAGAAAGTACATTTGGAGCATCATCTCCTTCGCAACCTACGTTAGTTCCTCCTTGTGAGCCAATTCCAAGAATTACAGCATTATATTTTTCCTTAATTTCTAGATATTTCAGATTTTCACCTAACTTTTTATTATAGAAAATATTAACACCTAATTCAGTAATATTATCAACTTCTTTCTGAATTAAATCGTTTGGTAAACGATATTCAGGAATTCCATATCTTAACCAGCCTCCGGCTTTTGGTGCAGCTTCGTAAATATCAACATTATGACCTTCTTTTCTGAGAAAAAATGCAGCCGAAAGTCCGGCTGGACCTGCTCCTATAACTGCAACTTTTTTTCCAGTATTTTCCTTTAAATGAGGTCTGAATTTTGTGATTGAAGCCAAATCAATATCCGAAGCAAACCGTTTTAAATAATCAATTGAAACATTGTCATCTCCAACAAGATTACGACGACAAGCAACTTCGCAAGGTCTTACGCAAACACGTCCGCAAATTGCAGGAAGTGGATTTGTTTCCTTAATAAGTTCGACTGCTTCGCTGTACATTTTTTTGTTAATCAACGAAATATAACCCTGAACATCAACTCCTGCCGGACAAGTTTCTTTGCAAGGTGCAGCACAATCGGCATAATGGTTGCTTAACAATAAATCCAAAGCCATTTTACGAGCATTTAAAACCTTTTCGGAATTTGTCGTAATTTTCATTCCTTCAGATATTTTTGTTGAGCACGAAGGTTGAAGTCCTCTGACATTTTCAATTTCGACCACACAAACATAACATGAAGAAAAAGGTTCTAATCTTTTATCATTGCACAAAGTCGGAATTTCGATTCCCAGACGAGTTGCAAGTTTATATATTGTTTCACCCTGATATCCGGTAACTTTTTCACCGTTTAACGTGATATTTAGTGTATTTTCTGACATTTTTTGAAATATTTTTAATTGATAAAATTTATTATGAATAATAAATTATGAATTTGTTTTTTGAATTAAATCTAAATTAATAATTTCTAATTCATAATTAATAAACTTTTATAGCATTAAATTTACATCTTGAAAAACATTCACCACATTTTGTACAATCAGCCTGACGGATAAAATGAACTTTTTTGCGTTCACCATCAATTGCTTGTACAGGACATTTTTTTGCACAAACCATACAGCCAGTACATGCTTCTGAAACAACTTCATAAGTTAGTAATGCTTTGCACGATTTTGCCGGACATTTTTTATTTTTTATATGTGCCTCGTACTCTTCTCTGAAATATTTTATTGTTGTTAGTACCGGATTTGGAGCTGTTTGACCTAATCCACAGAGTGAACTATCTTTTATTTGGTAAGAAAGTTCCTCAAGTAACTCAATATCTCCTTCTTTTCCATGACCTTCGGTAATTCGAGTAAGAATTTCGAGCATTCTTTTTGTACCAATACGGCAGAAAGTACATTTTCCACAAGATTCTTTTTGAGTAAAATCAAGGAAAAAACGAGCCATGTCAACCATACAAGTTTCTTCGTCCATAACTACCATACCTCCAGAACCCATAATTGCTCCAGTGGCTGTTACAGAATCGTAATCTACAATGGTATTATCCAAATATGCAGGGATGCAACCGCCTGATGGACCTCCAAGCTGAACAGCTTTGAATTTTTTGCCACCTTCCATTCCGCCACCTAGTTTGAAAATAATGTCGTGTATTGTAATTCCCATTGGAACTTCAACCAAGCCTCCGTTTAAAATTTTTCCTGTTAAAGCAAAAACTTTTGTTCCTTTGCTTTTTTCTGTTCCGTAACTGGCATAAGCCTTTGCTCCATTGTTAATTATCCATGGAACATTTGCAAAAGTTTCAACATTATTTATATTAGTTGGTTTGTTCCAAAGTCCTGATTCAGCAGGGAATGGAGGTCTTTTTTTTGGCATTCCTCGTTTTCCTTCAATTGATGCCATAAGTGCAGTTTCTTCGCCACAAACAAAAGCTCCTGCTCCTTCTTTTATATGAATTTCTAAATTTATATTTGAATCAAAAATATTTTCGCCCAAAAATCCCATTTTTTCGGCATCTTCAATTGCTTTTCGCATACGCTTAACAGCAAGAGGATATTCAATTCTTACATATACATAAGCTTCGTCAGCACCAATTGCTTTGGCTGCAATTATCATTCCTTCAATTATTTTGTGTGGATTGCCTTCCATTAAACTTCTATCCATAAATGCTCCGGGATCGCCTTCGTCACCGTTGCAAATTAAGTACTTTTTTTCGCTGGCTTGAAGTCTGCAAAGTTCCCATTTTCTTCCAGTTAAAAATCCTCCACCGCCTCTTCCGCGTAAGCCCGAATCTAGTATTGTTTGACAGATTTCTTTGTCTGTAAAATCGCTAATTACTTTTTGTGCAGCTTTGTATCCGCCATGCGCTATGTACTCAAGTATATTCTCGGGGTCAATAATTCCACATTCGCCTAAAACTATTCGATTTTGATATTTGTAGAAAGGTATTTCATTTTGTCCTTTATCATATTTTTTTGTGATTTCATTAAAATACAAAAGGCGTTCAACTAACTCATTTTTAATTACTGACGTATTTACAATTTCTTGAATATCGTCAATTTTAACTTTTGAGTATAATATATGTTCGGGAAGTATGTTTACGAGTGGACCTTGTGCACAAAAACCCTGACAGCCACTTTCTGTAAGATGAATTGTTTGATTGCAACCAACATTTTCTTCACTGAAATCTACGGTAACATTCAAACCTGTCTCTTTAATATATTCATTTAATTTATTGTAAACATTTAGTGAACCATTTGCAATACAACCTGTACCTGCACAAACTATTATTCGCTTTTCTATATTTTTAGCTGAAATATTATATTTTTCAGTAATTTTTTCTAAATTTTGTGAAATCATCTTTTTTGACTTTATTTGTAATTGTCTTTAATATAAGTATTTATAAACAATTGTGTTCTTTTGTAATCTCAAAAGTTTTATAATTAAAAATTTCAATTATTATTTTTTAAACCTTCATTTTCAACAATTTCTGATAATGTTTTTAATGTTTGGCTATCTGAAATCTGACCATAAACCTGTTCGTTTATAACTATAACCGGTGCTAAACCACATGCCCCAAGGCATGATACTGTTTCTAAGGTAAATAACATATCATCGGTAGTGTGTTTAGAAAAATCTAATTCAAATTTATTTTGTATAGTTGAAATTAAATTTTTTGAACCTTTTATATGACAAGCTGTTCCATCACAAACCTTAATTATATATTTTCCAACCGGATTTAACCTGAACTGAGCATAAAAAGTTGCTACACCATAAATATCACTCAGTTTATTTCCAGTTACTTCAGAAATTTTTTCAAAAACTGAACGAGGTAACCAGCCATAAATATCCTGAGCTCCTTGCAATAAAGGTATCAGATTACCTCTTTTGCCATTGTATTTATCAAATAGAGGATTTAACAGATTCAAGTCTATTTCAAGTAATGGCTTTTCGACATTAATTTCTAGTGATTTATTTAAACGTTCTACTCTCATTATTAATTAATTATAATATTGACATCAAAGTTATTATTTATTACGAAATTAATTCCTTTTTTAATTATTCTGCAAAAAATATTGATTATAAATTTTATGAGAAAAATCATTAATTTAACTTATGCAAAAAGCATTGATAAAATTATGTTGTAAATATATATCTAAAATAGATAAAAATCAAAACATGATTATTTGAAATTTAAATATCTGAGAAAAATAAAAGTTAAAAAAAACAAAAAATGATATAAAATTATTTGAATTTAAAATATTGATTATTTTTTTTCGTTACATTTACAGCTAAAAAAAATATAAAATTTAAAAATCATGAAAAAAATAATTTTAATATTAAGCTTTTTATTTGTATCCCTTCTGACTTTTGCTCAAGCTGAAATGACGTTTGAAACTGCAGAACATGATTTTGGTGCAATTGCTTATGGAGGTGATGGTTCACATATTTTCACTTACACAAATACTGGAAATCAACCACTAATTATTTTAGACGTTAAAACATCATGCGGTTGTACAACACCAACATACACAAAAGCACCTCTAAAACCGGGTGAAACGGGCTTAATTACAGTAGAATATGATACTTCAAAAGAAGGTTCTTTCAATAAAACAATCACAATTACTTCGACTGCGAAAAATTCGCCGTTTGAATTAAAAATTTCTGGTGAAGTTGAGTTAATACAAGCAAAAGATAATGTTAAAACTTTGAATTAAATAATGAAAAATTTTGAAGGATAAAATTTGAAGATTATTAACATATAAAAATAAAAAAAGAGCCTTTCGGCTCTTTTATATTTTATAAGCAATTTTTATTATAATCTTCTAAAAATTTCTTTAAGCCATTATCTGTTAAAGGATGTTTAAGTAATCCTAAAATTGCATCAAGTGGAGCAGTTATTACATCAGCACCAACTTCGGCACATTGAATAATATGCTGAGTATGACGAATTGAAGCTGCCAAAACCTCTGTATTATATCCATAAAAATTGTAAATATCAACAATTTGACGAACAAGTGCAATTCCATCAGATGATATGTCGTCTAATCTTCCTAAAAATGGAGAAACATAAGTAGCACCGGCTTTTGCTGCAAGAATTGCCTGTCCGGGTGAAAAAACTAAAGTACAATTTGTTTTAATACCTTTTGACGAAAAATATTTTATCGCTTTTATTCCATCTTTAATAATTGGTACTTTAACAACAATTTGATGATGCAGAGCAGCAAGTTTTTCTCCTTCAGCAATCATTCCATTAAATTCTGTTGAAATAACTTCAGCACTAACATCACCATCAACTATCTCGCATATAGCTTTATAATGGTTCAGAATATTTTCTTCACCTCTTATTCCTTCTTTTGCCATAAGCGAAGGATTTGTAGTAACACCATCAAGAACGCCTAGTTCCTGAGCTTCTCTGATATCATTTAAATTTGCTGTATCAATAAAGAATTTCATAAAAAATATTTTTAATTGTTTATATTTTAATATTTAAGTTAAATTCTTAGAAATGTTGAACTAAAAAATCGAATAAATTCTGAAAAAAATTAAATAAAAAAAGGGTAAGCCCCTTGTATCGCACCGCTTCGACCACCTACCCTTGCTACCTTCCGGTCCTGGGGGGATTCAGCAGGAGCTGGTCGTACAAGACTTACCCGAGCACAAAAGTAAATATTTTTTTAATAAAATCAATTTTTTTGGTTTTTTTTTTAATAATTCTTTTATTTTTGTTCAAAATTTAATTGTGATATGGATAAAGATATGTTAAAAAGCTCTATGACGCATGGAGCAATTATAGGAGCAGCGTTAATTGTTTTTTCGTTAATACTTTATATAGCTGGTTATAACGAGTTTAATCCAAACCGAAAGTTTGGAGTTCTTTCGCTAATACCTTATATAATAATGATTGGAGGTATTTTATGGGGTCAAATTAATTACAGAAATAACAATTTAAATGGAAACATAACTTATGGTTATTCATTAGGTTATGGAGTTATGATTGGTGTAGGATTTGCAATAATCCAGACGGCATACATCTTAATATTTATGAAATTCATTGACAAAGATGTGTTACAATATATTTATGATGTTACTGAACAATCGCTTATTGACCAAGGCTTAACAACCGCTGATATTGACAAAAGTATGGTAATGGTTAAAAAAATGACATTTCCATCAATGATGATAGGAGGAGTAATTGGAAATGCTTTTATGTCTTTTATAATATCATTAATAACTTCAGCATTTGTAAAAAAAGTTTCTAATCCTTTTGACCAGGAAATGAAAAATATCGAATAAAATATTATGAATATTATAATTAGCAGTTATAAAAATATTGCTTTTGCAGAAATAAAATCGGATAAAATTGAAATTAGAGAAATTCAAGATGCTCTGGAATTTATAGTTAATGCAAATTATCAAGGTTCTGATATTTTAATAGCTAGAAAAGAAAATTTTACTGATGATTTTTTTGATTTAAAAACGACTTTGGCTGGAGAAATTTTACAAAAATTTTCAAATTACAGAACAAAACTTGCAATTATTGGTGATTTTTCAAATGTTGGCAGCAAAAGTTTCAAAGATTTTATTTACGAAAGTAATAAAAAAAAGCAAACAGTTTTTGTTTCCAATTTAGAAGAAGCCTTAAATCTATTAATAAACTAAAACATGGATATATCGATAGTTATACCACTTTTGAACGAAGAAGAATCTTTACCCGAATTGGTCAGCTGGATTAAAAAAGTGATGAATGAAAATAATTTCTCGTTCGAAATTGTGTTTGTTGATGATGGAAGCTACGATAATTCGTGGAATATTATTAAAAAAATCAAATCTGAATATCAGAATATTAAAGCGATAAAATTTCAACGAAATTACGGAAAAGCTGCAGGATTACACAGTGGATTTAAAATTGCCGAAGGTGATGTTATTGTTACTATGGATGCAGATTTACAGGATAATCCTGAAGAAATTCCGGAAATGTACAAAATGATTATTGAAGAAAAATACGATTTGGTTTCGGGCTGGAAAAAGAAACGACACGACCCACTGTTTTCTAAAAATTTACCAAGTAAATTTTACAACTGGACTGCAAGAAAAATATCAGGTATAAAACTCCATGATTTTAATTGCGGATTAAAAGCTTATCGCCGTCAAGTTGTAAAAAGTATTGAAATTTATGGCGATATGCACAGATATATTCCAATTTTGGCAAAACAAGCTGGGTTTAAACGAATTGGTGAAAAAGTCGTTTTGCATCAAAAACGAAAATACGGCGTTACAAAATATGGATTAGACCGTTTTGTAAAAGGATTTCTTGATTTAATGACAATTACTGTTATCACAAAATTTGGTAAAAGTCCAATGCACTTTTTTGGAATTTTGGGGTCTTTCAGCTTTTTAATTGGCTTTGGAATTTTAATTTATTTTACAATCGCAAAATGGTTTTTCAATGTATATCAGATGACTAGCCGACCACTTTTTTTTCTTGGGGTTTTAAGCATAATTTTTGGAACACAGCTATTTCTGACTGGTTTTACAGCAGAATTAGTAACACGTAATTCTGCTATAAGAAATGATTATCAGATTGAAGATGAAATTATTTAATATAAATTTTGTGCTTATATTCAGGCGTTCTTGCTAGTAGGTTTTTAAAAAAAGCACAATCAATTTAAGTTGTAAAATAAAAAAAAGCATAAAAATAATTATCCGAGAAATTTAATATTGTATTTATCAATAACTTGAGAAAAATAAAATAATAATTTCAGAAAAATATATAAAATAAAATGGTAGATTTATCAACAAAATATTTAGGCTTAAACCTCATAAATCCAATTATAATTGGTAGTTCGGGCTTGACAGATACTGTCGAAAAAATAAAAAAATTAGAACAAAAAGGAGCAGGGGCAGTAGTATTAAAATCAATATTTGAAGAAGAAATAACACTGGAATACAATCAGATATTAAAAGAAGCCGAAGAATTAGGTTATCACAATGAAAACCTTGATTATTTTGATGTTAAAATAAAACAACAAAATATCGAAAAATACCTGAAACTAATAAGTGATGCAAAAAAAGCGATTTCAATACCTTTAATAGCAAGCATAAATTGCATCAGTTCACACGAATGGACATATATTGCAAAAAAAATTCAAAATGCAGGAGCTGATGCTATTGAGTTGAATATGTATATTTTACCTACAAGTTTAGAAAGTAATAATTCAGAAATCGAACAAAAATATTTTGAAATTACAAAAAAAGTAATTGCTGAAATAACAATACCTGTATCGGTAAAAATTAGTTCTTATTTTACTAATTTACCGTATATTACCAATAAATTTGCAGAAATTGGCGTTTCTGGACTTGTTTTTTTTAATAAATTCTACAATATTGATATTGACGTAGATAATCAGAATATAACTACTGCTAACATTCTAAGTAATCCAACAGAAAATTCTTCGGCATTAAGATGGATTTCTATGCTGTCGAACAAAATAAAATGCGATTTTGCAGCTACAACCGGTATTCATGATGGTAAATCTGTTGTTAAACAAATACTTGTTGGAGCATCTGCGGTTGAAATGGTTTCAACTTTTTACAAAAATGGAACAAATTACATAAAAGTAGTTTTAAACGAAATTACTGAATGGATGGAAAAAAACAATTACGGTTCAATAAAAGACTTTAAAGGTAAAATGTCGCAATCAAAAAGCAGTAATCCAGCTATTTACGAAAGGGTTCAGTTTATGAAATATTTTGCAAATTATCAAGAATAATTTTTGAATAAAAAAACACAAAAAGTTCGGAATATTATACCAAATTTTTTATTAAAAAAATAAAAAATAAAATTACTTACATGAAAGATAAAGATTTAGTAACATTTATAGAGTGTTTTGAAAAATCTATAACCGAAAATAAATTTGTAAAATTATCATTAAGCAAAAAAAGATTTTCAAATTCTGATTTAAATAATGTTTACATTAAAATAGTTGAAATTAAAGATTCTAACTTGGTTTCTTTTGTTTACAGACATAATTTTAACGACAAAACAAAAAACTTAAAATTTGATGAAGCAATTTCAGAAATTGAAAGTTTACTTTTAAATACTTTCTTTATTGCTAATCTAATAACAATAGAAAATAATTATGAACTAAAAATCAATAAAAAAAATAATGCAAAATTATTTACAACAAAATCAAAAATAAAACTTTTGCCCGATAAACAGCATGATTTACAGAAGAATAGAAAAATTGAAGTTACTAAGAATTATTTAAATAAACTGGGACTTACAAGTGTAGATGGAAGTGTAATTAAAAGTATGGCTGATAAATACAAGCAAATAGAAAAATATGTTGAAATTTTTGAAAATATATGGAAACAATCAGATTTGAAAAAAAAATTCAATATTGTAGATATGGGCTGCGGAAAAGGATATTTAACTTTTGCACTTTACGATCATTTAATTAATAATCTGGATATTGATGTAAAAATAACCGGTGTAGAATTTCAACAGAATTTGGTTAATTTTTGCAACGATATCGCAATAAGCGAAAATTTTAAAAATCTGAAATTTGTAAAAAACGATATCGAAAATTTTGACGAAAAAAAAATTGACGTTTTAATTGCCCTACATGCCTGTGATACTGCAACAGACGATGCAATATATAAAGGCATAAAAGCTAATGCTCAAATAATTATTGTTGCTCCTTGCTGCCACAAACAGATACGAAAACAAATTAAAGGTAGAAATTTATTGACACAAATTACCAAACATGGAATCTTGTTAGAACGTCAGGCTGAATTAGTTACTGATGGTATCAGAGCATTAATCCTAGAAAAAAATGGCTACAAATCAAGCGTTTTTGAATTCATTTCAACAGAACATACCGGAAAAAATTTAATGATAACAGCCATTAAATCAGAAAAATTATTTTCGGAGAATATTGATTTGGAAATTTCAAAAATTAAAGAATATTTTGGTATTGAATATCATTATCTGGAAAAACTACTCGAAGAAAAAAAGGGAGATTGGAAAAATTCAAATCCTATTTGTAAAGTTTAAAAATGTTATTTATTTTTAGTTTTTATTTGATTATTGATATATTTGTAAAGAAGTTTTTTAATTCTTAAAATTTAACAATTTTAAAATAATATTCAATTACGGTTTAATGAATATAGAAAATTTAAATACACAAGACTTGTTGAATCAAATAAATGAACTTCAAAACGAACTTCAAAGGCAAAAATTTGATTATGAGTCTATGAATTTTGATAACTTAAAAAAAATTGAAGAACTTGAGAAAAAAAACGAAAAACTAGAACTTGCCGAAAAAAAGTATGAAGCAGCATTTTTTACAAGTCCTGATTCAATAAATATTAACAAAATAGACGGTACTTATATTGATATTAATGAAGGATTTACAAATCTGACAGGTTATACTAGGGAAGATGTAATTGGAGTATTATCATCAGAAATTAAAATTTGGAACATACCCGATGACCGCCAAAAACTGATTGAAGGATTACAAAAAAACGGTTCAATTTCAAACCTAGAGTCAGATTTTAGATGTAAAGATGGAAGTATTAAAAGGGCAATAATGTCTGCCCAAATAATTAAAATAAACGAAGAGCCTCATATATTATCTGTTACTAAAGATATTACCGAGAAAAAGAAAATTGAAAATAAACTTATCGAAACTGAAGAAATATTCAGTAAGTTCTTAGAACACAGTCCTATTTATGTGTTTTTTAAAGATACAGAAATTCGTCCAATCAGATTGAGTAAAAATTACGAAAACATGTTGGGAATGCCAATATCTGAAATATTAGGTAAAACAATGGACGACCTTTTTCCTTCTGACTTGGCAAAAAATATGATTCAAGATGATATTAATGTTTTGAACAAAGGAGAAATTTTAAAAGTTGTTGAAAATCTGAACGATAATTATTTTGAAACAATCAAATTTCCAATTTTTAAAGATGGTAATCCACAATATCTTGCTGGATTTACTATTGACATAACTGAACAAAAAACAGCAGAAATAAAATTAAAAGAAAATCAACGAAAACTTATAGAAAAAAATAGGGAATTTGAATCTCTGAACGAAGAACTTAGACAAATAAACGATGAATTATTTAACGCAAAACGTAAAGCTGAAGAAATTAATGCCAAAAACAAAAGTCTGTTAGAAGCCATTCCAGATTTTATGTTTTTCTTTGACCAATATGGTAATATCCTCGATTGCCATGCCAATATCGAAGATGAACTTTATACAGAAAAACAATTTATAATTGGCAGAAATATTGTTAAAGTTGTTCCTTCATGGCTCTCTGAACTTACCTTAGACAAAATAAAAGAAACTATAAATTCAAAAAAACTTACGATATACACTTATGAATTAGAAATAAAAGGTGAAATTCAATATTTTGAATCACGACTCACTTATGTTGAAGGAGATAAAATTCTGGCAGTTGTGAGGAATATTACTGAAAGAATTAAAACTATAAACGAACTAAAAATTGCAAAAGAAACAGCCGAAGAAAGTAACAGACTGAAAACTGCATTTTTACAGAATATGTCACATGAAATTCGTACACCAATGAATGCAATATGCGGATTTTCTGAAATGCTTATATCAGAGGACTTTACAAACGAAAAACGAAAAAGTATTTCTGAAATTATTATAAATAGTAGTTACCAGTTACTTTCAATTATCAATGATATCTTAACTATTGCAAGTTTAGAAACAGGACAAGAGAACGCAAATATTCAGCAAGTTAATATTAATTCGATTTTATTAAACTTATTAGCAGATTATAAATCAAAAACAAAAAATCATAATATTTCAATATATTTAAAACAACAATTAAACGATTATCAATCTAATGTTTATACAGATGAAGATAAATTCCATAGAATTTTATCAAACCTACTTAGTAATGCAATAAAATTTACTCATACTGGAACTGTAGAATTTGGATATCAACTTGTTAAAGTAGAAAAATCATCTGTTTTACAATTTTATGTAAAAGATACTGGTATTGGAATTAGTCATGATATGTTTGAATCTATATTTGAACGATTTACACAAGCTGACGTCTCTACAAACAGAAATTATGGTGGAACAGGATTAGGACTTGCAATTTCTAAAGGTTTTGCAGAATTACTTGGCGGAAAAATGTGGCTTACTTCAGAACTTGGAATTGGTTCAACATTCTATTTTACAATTCCTTACAAAACAGATACAAATTCCGGATTTTTAGAAAATCAAGATTCTTATTTTCAAGAACAACCCGAAAACTATTCGACAATATTAGTTGTTGAAGACGAAGAATTTAACTTTTTATTTATCGAAGAAATTCTGAAAAATTCAAAAATAAATATAATTCATGCAAAAAATGGTAAGGAGGCTGTTGATTTTTGTCGCCAAAATTCAGAAATAGACATTGTTATAATGGATTTAAAATTACCTGTTCTTGATGGTTACACTGCAACTAAAATTATTAAACAATTCAGACCAAACTTAATAATAATAGCTTACACCGCCTATGCTCTACCACAAGACGAAGCTAAAGCTGATGAATTTGAATTTGATAGTTACATTTCAAAACCTATTAGCAGAAAAAAACTATTGGAAACAATTGAAAAGTACATAAAAATTTGAATTACAACAAATTATTCTAAAAACATAACAAAAAAGAATCATTATAGAAAATAGAAAACTTAAAATAAATAAAGCAATATTAAAGTTATTATTAATTTAGCTGTTTTTATTAAAAGAAAAAAATATTGAAAATATTGAAAATGTTTACACAAATCTATGATTATTAATTGAATATAAATATATACATAAATAAGATAATTAAATTATCCTTTTTTCTATTTTTGATTATGCCTACAACTTCATGCAAAAAAATGAATAAAAATACTATCCAGCCTCCGGTTGCCGAAAAAATTGAAACTAAAATTGTTAAACATGAAGATGTTAGAATTGATAATTATTATTGGCTTAATAATAAAGAAAATCCAAAAGTAATTGAATATTTGAAAAACGAAAACGATTATACTTCGGCAATGTTAGCTGATGTAGAAGGACTTAAAGATAAAATTTACACCGAAATTATTTCAAGAATTAAACAAGATGACATTTCTACACCTGTTTTTGAAAACGGATACTATTACTATTCTCGTTATAAGGCTGGTTTAGAACATCTTATATATTGCCGAAAAAAAGATAATCTCCAAAATACAGAGGAAATTCTTCTTGATGTTAACGAACTGGCTAAAAACTTTGATTATTACGAACTTGGAGATTACGAAATAAGCACAAATAATAGTTTAATGGCTTATAGTTTTGATACTCTGAGCAGAAGAAATTATATCATAAAATTTAAAAATTTAACATCCGGAAAAATATTTAACGAAGAAATTAAAAATACTGATGGAAGTATTACTTGGGCAAACGACAATAAAACAATATTTTACGTTGTTAAAGAAGAAGAAACTTTACGCGAATATAAAATTTTTAAACATATTTTAGGTACTTCGCAAGATGAAGATATTGAGATTTACAGCGATAACAACGATGAATTTTATGTGGGAGTTGACAAAAGTAAATCTGATAAATACATTTTTTTCTATTCAGGAAGCACATTATCAACAGAATACTCATATATTGAGGCTGATAAACCCGAAAGTAAACCCAAAATTTTTTATCCTCGACAAGAAGAATTAGAATATGATGTTGAACATTTAAATGGCGTTTTTATTATTAGAACAAACTATGCTGCACCAAATTACAGATTAATGCAATGTCCTGAAAATTCAACTTCAATCGAAAAATGGACTGAAATTATTCCTCATAGAGACGAGATTCTTCTTCAGGATTTTGAAATTTTTAAAAATTTTCTGGTTCTCGAAGAACGTGAAGATGGACTTACAAAACTGAGAATTATCAATCAAATTACTAAAAACGAACATTATATAAATTTTAATGAAGAAAGTTATACAATCTGGACATTATATTCATCTGAAATGGATACCGAAATTTTACGATTTGGATATTCTTCATTAACCACACCTACAACTGTTTACGATTATAACATGTTTACAAAAGAAAAAATACTTCTTAAACAACAAGAAATTGTAGGAAATTTTAAACCTGAAAATTATATTACTGAACGTAAATTTGCAACTGCTGAAGATGGAACTCAAATTCCTATTTCGCTGGTATATAAAAAAAATCTTGAGAAAAATGGTAAAAATCCATTACTTATTTATGGATATGGTGCTTATGGAATTAGTACCGATACTTATTTTATTTCTGATATTTTAACGTTGCTCGACAGAGGTTTTGTTTACGCAATTGCACACGTTAGAGGTGGTGAAGAAATGGGCACAGATTGGTACGAAGATGGAAAATTGCTTGAAAAACAAAATACGTTTACTGATTTTATTACTTGTAGCGAATATCTTATTAATGAAGGATATACATGCTCTGATAAACTTTTTGCCGAAGGTGGAAGTGCAGGAGGTCTGCTGGTTGCAGCAATCTCAAATATGAGGCCAGATTTATATAAAGGAATAATTGCTCAAGTTCCTTTTGTTGATGTAGTTACAACAATGCTTGATGAATCTATTCCTCTAACTACCGGAGAATATGACGAGTGGGGAGACCCTAACGAAAAAGAAGATTATTACAATATGTTGTCTTATTCACCTTACGATAATGTTGAGAAACAAGATTATCCGGCAATGCTAATTACAACCGGATTGTACGATTCTCAGGTTCAATACTGGGAACCTGCAAAGTGGGTGGCTAAACTAAGAGATATGAAAACAGATGATAACCTATTATTAATCTGGACAAATCTCGATTCTGGACACACAGGTGCAACAGGACGTTTTGAAAAATATAAAGAAACAGCTTTGGAATATGTTTTTTTATTCAAATTATTGGGAATTGAAAATTAAATTAAGATTCAAAAAAAATATAGAAAATTTTAAATGTTTGCGAAAAGTATTACAAAAGAAGAACTTAACGAATTGCCTTTAATTGCATTCGAAGGAAATATTATTGAAATTGATAATATCAGCGATGTACGTAAAGCGGTTAAATATCTTGCTAAACAATCTGTTATAGGTTTTGATACAGAAACAAAACCAAATTTCAGTAAAGGTAAAAGAAATAATGTTGCATTGTTACAACTTTCCAGCATCGATAATTGCTTCCTTTTTAAATTAAAAAAAACAGGAATACCTGATTATTTAGCAAATATATTTGCTGATGAAAATATAAAAAAAATAGGTGTAGCTATAAAAGATGATATTTCTGCTCTACGAAAATACTCTAATTTTCAGGTAAATAGTTTTATCGATTTACAAGTTTATGCTAAATTTTTTGGTATTGAAGATATGGGATTAAAAAATCTTACCGGAATAGTTTTAGGATATAAGATATCAAAAAATCAGCAAGTTACAAACTGGGAACTAATGAAACTTTCCGATGCACAAATTAAATATGCTGCAACAGATGCCTGGGTTTGCCTAAAAATTTATACCGCACTTACTCAATCAATTAAAGACTTACAATAATCAAAATTTCAAATTTACTTCAATTCTTACCAAAATTAAAAACCTGTCATAAAATAAATTTCTGACAGGTTTATATTTGTTAGATAGTCGATTATATGAAAAACAATAAACGTATATAATTGAATTTCATGTGAAAATCGTTTCGAAGTTATACAAATGTTTCCATCTTGCACAATGTTTCAACTTACCACAAAAGTACTTAATTATTGCATTTAGTATTATAGGTGTTTTTTAAACAATCATTTATTTTGATATTTAGGACATTGTTTAAAATTAATTTACTAAACTTATTATTAACACATTAGTCCAATTTGTTATGCAGGAGGCATCTTTTGTATTTGAAAACAATGTCGTGTACAACAAATTAACATTTTATAATTTCAGAATATAATTCACACAAGTTTCCTACTGATTGATATTTTGGTCTTTTTAACTCATTAATTAGGATTAATTATAAATCTTAAACAACATATTCTATAGCTTTTTATTAATTAAGAACAGATTCAAGAAATTTACTATTGGGAACATATTTTAACCCTCTATCAACATAGCTTTTTGCTTCCGTTTTATTTCCTTCGTAATAATAATAAACAGCAGCAGTCCTATATGTGCTTTCAATAATTAAACTTAACCTTTGATTATCTATTGGAAGAGTGCAATTGCTTTCAAACTCTTCTAAATATTTATCTCCTTCTGAAATTTTCTGTTGATCAAAATATTCTTCAGCTATTTTTAGATATGCTATTAATTTATAGTCTTTTATTAAAAGATTAATTGTTTCAATATTATATTTTAATTCAATTTTATTAATTGTATCTAAAAAAGCCAATGAATTAGATGAGTTATTAAGTTTTCTGAATAAGTAATTATCCATAATAAATTTAGCATCAGCATAATTACCTTTGATTTCTAATGCTTTTGTAACATATTTTTCAACTTTATCTGAATTTATGTAATGATAACTCATTAGCATATTATATGTGAAAGAAATTTCTTCAATAGTTTTTTCATCTGTTATACTAGAAATTAATCTTTGATATAAAGAATCACAAAAAACTTCTTTATTAGTGTATTGAAGATGATAATAAATAATATTGTTAAATACACCTGTAATTGCATCTAAATCGGAATTTTCAAATCTAGAAAATTGCGCCAAATAATCAATATCCGATACTTTTTCAAAATTACATTTTTCAATTTGGTATAATAAAGCTGTGTGGAGTAAAATTTTTACTTGATCATCAGGATAGAAATAATAAGCTTTTTGACTCAATATCAAAGCTTCTTCAATTTTATTATCTTGTAATTTTGTTAATCCTTTAGGCTCTATTTAAATATATTGTTTGTTAAATAATTTTGAAATTTCAAATATATGAATATTCCTTAATTACATCAGAATTCCAA
>Ga0316608_1000293_pt1 | contig 25079 bp, 12 predicted proteins | sample MIS2016152B_MG_FD_207673 | JGI IMG/M metagenome (GOLD analysis project Ga0316608, IMG submission 207673) | Microbial mat bacterial communities from Middle Island sinkhole, Lake Huron, Michigan, United States - MIS.2016.152B | ecosystem: Environmental > Aquatic > Freshwater > Lake > Sediment...
TGCATCAGATACTCTTTCATGTCATCCGCGTCAATTTCACCGCATTGACTTAAAATTTCTTCTAATCGTTCGTAGCCAAAAGCCTCACCAGTAGGTGATTCTTCTTCTACCAAACCATCGGTAAATAAAAATAATCTATCACCCACATCCATTTTTAGGGAAACCGAGGAGGTTAAATAATCGGCATCCCTGCTTTTTCCCAATGGCAAGCCAGAGGCTTCTAGCATTTCCCATTGCTGTAAATGATGTCGCCATAAATACGGCAAAACATGACCTGCATTGGCAAACAATAGTGAGCCGTCTTGTGCATCAAAACTGACACACGCCATCGTCATTAACAAAGATTGTTGCGCCGTTGCCAGCATGGTTTCATTTAACAAACGCAAAATTTCACTGGGATTGGTAATTCCTTCATGGATTAACGGATAAACCCCCGCTTTTGCCGCGCTGACCATCGTACCTGCGGCAACACCGTGTCCACTGACATCGCCTATCAACAATACACTTTGATGCCCACTGGTTTTGTAATAATCATAATAATCACCGCCCACCTCACTGGAGGTCAACAGGCTCGCTTTGCCTTGAATGCCAGGTAATTCAATCGTAGGCTCGGGCAGAATAGAGCGTTGTAAGGTGGCGGCTAAGTTTACTTCATCTTGCAAGCGGGTACTGAGCAGTGCCATTTCCGCATGAGCGCGTTGTAAATTTTGTTCGGCTCGTTTGCGTTCGGTAATATCCAATCCTGTTGCTAAAAACATCAGCGGGATATTGGTTTTTGCCTGCAAAATGGTAGTGGTATGCCAAATAACATTGATGATTTCACCTGTGCTGACCAGCATTTGTGTTTCTAATTCATCCGAAAATTCTACGCTGCCATTCATCATATTAATGAAGAGCTGCTCTAAGGTGTTTTCATTATTCTGTGGAATAAAAAGCTGGAAAAAGTTTTGCTTTAACACATCTTCTTTTGCCCAGCCTGTGCTTTCTTCAGCGTATTTGTTGAATAAAACAATCCGCCCGCGTGAGTCTATCCCAATAATAATGGCTTGCGCGGTATTAATCACGTTGTCAGCAAAGGCTTTTTCGGTGGCAACTTTTAAGTTGCTTTCTTTTAATCGCAGTACCAATGGGCGCAGCAAACCTGTTCCTAATAATGCCAATACCGCTAAGTTAATGGCAAACACAATGTTTTGCATACTTTTGGTTTTGCTTAACATCGCCTCGGTTTGTTTTTGATAATACCCGCTCGCTTTATTTAATCCTGCTAGCAACGGCGGCGATAATTGGGTGTATAACGCGGTTAAAGAAGAGCTGTCTTGCCGCAACTGCTCTGGCGTGTGTGTTAAGATACGACGCACTGCAAGGTGATAACTTCGTAACGCATTGTCAATAGGCTGTTTACCTTCAAAATACAAGCCTTGCAATTCAGGTGCAAGCACACCACGCACTCGAATAATCCCTTGCGTATCGCGGACAAAACGGTCGCCTGCTTTTAAGGATTCATGCGTATCTTGCAAGTGGGCTAAACTTTTGGTGATTTTGCCTTGTGCTTCCAAAGTTGAAGCGCGGGTGGTTGAAAGAGCCAACTGCATGGTATAAAAATTAACCTGTTGCACAATTTGGCTTTGTTCGGTACTTAACTTTACCAGTGTGGCGTTACCTTCTTGATTTTGTAAATCATAAATCAGCACCAAATAAGAAATACTGGACGTTGCCGCTAGTACAATCAATACTGTTCCGTATTGATCTAACATATAGGTTAGGATACGTCGAAAAAATTCTTGCATTATGTTCCCCTTATTATTATTTTTTTAAAACCAGCTTAAGTAAGGTTGCCGTTGTCTCACTTAAGCAGGGTAAACTATTCTACCTTTTATCAGCGCATCCTTCTTTATTACTTAAATCCTTACCTAAATACACCATGCTTGCAACCGAAATTTTTAATCTACATTGCCAACAATGCCCACGCTTAAGTGATTTTTTAACGCAAGTCAGGGAAAAATATCCCACTTATCATGCCTTGCCCGTTGCCCCGTTTGGCGATAAAAATGCCGCGTTGCTCATTGTCGGTTTAGCCCCTGGAATGCACGGCGCAAATGCCACAGGTCGCCCCTTTACAGGTGATTATGCGGGTTTGCTGTTATATCAAGCTTTATACGAATTTGGTTACAGTAATCAACCCACTTCAGTAGCCGCAAATGATGGCTTACGCTTAAAAAATGCCCGCATTACCAATGCAGTAAAATGCCTGCCACCACAAAACAAACCCACTGGCGAGGAAATTGCGCAATGCAACCCTTTTTTAGCCGCTGAATTAACCACCTTACCTAAACAAGCGGTTATTTTGGCACTAGGAACGATTGCTCATCAAGCGGTTTTAAAAGCCTATCAGTTAAAAATCACTAGTGCAAAATTTGCGCATAACGCTGTTCACACGCTACCTGATGGGCGGTATCTGGTTGACTCTTATCATACCAGTCGCTATAACGTGCAAACCAAACGGCTAACCAAAGCCATGTTTGCTGAGGTCTTTGTGCAAATTAACGCTCTGCTGGCTGTTTAGTGTTTTAATCAAGCAAAACAAGCGGATTTCGCTATAATAACGCAACTTTCGTTTTAATCAGGCAACTGTTATGACTCTTATCACCCAAGCATCCTTTTTTGATACTCAACTTGCCAAACTCCAAGCGTGTTCTCATTACCAAAAGTTACTGGCATTGCCCATTGTGCAGCGATGGGCGGTCATAGCCGGTTTATTTTTACTTTCACAAGGGCTGGTTTTTGGCTTGCTCTATCTCTTATTTGGCAAGGTCGTTGTCATTGGTTTTTTTGCCAGTGTTTTAGCGGGATTAGCCACAGGTATTGGTGCGTTGCCGGCACTATTTTTCAAAAACATCTCCGATCGCTTGTTCAATAGCTTACTCGGTGCAGCGGCTGGGGTAATGCTAGCGGCAACGGCTTTTTCCTTATTAGTCCCCGGAATGGCAGCGGGCAATAGCGTTTGGCCCAACAGTCACAACGGTTTAATCGCCGTGTCATTTGGGATTCTGCTCGGGGCGTTTTTTTTACATTATGCGGATAAAAAATTACCTCATCTGCATTTTGATGCCGTTTCTGAACACAGCCATGATTCGTTGCAAAAAGTGTGGCTATTTATTGTTGCCATCACTATTCATAACTTTCCTGAAGGAATGTCAGTGGGGGTGAGCTTTGGTTCGGGTGAAATGAAAAACGGTATTGTGTTAGCCATTGCGATTGCCTTGCAAAATATCCCCGAAGGGCTAGCGGTTGCCTTGCCATTGGTCGCATTGGGCTATAACAAATACAAAGCAGTCGGGATTGCCACCTTAACAGGCTTGGTTGAACCGATTGGCGGTTTGTTAGGTGTCACGATGGTCACGGTTTTTGAACCGATTTTACCCATTGCAATGGGCTTTGCCGCAGGAGCGATGCTGTTTGTGATTAGTGAAGAAATTATCCCCGAAACCCACTCTAAAGGTCGCTCGCGTTATGCCACTTTTTCTCTGTTAGCAGGGTTTATTATTATGATGGTTTTAGATAATTTGTTAGGGTAAGAACAGCAATGATTCAAGAAACCCTTGTCACCACCTTGAATGAAGCAGGTCAGGTTCATATTGCACCGATGGGCATTCATGTCACCGATAATGCGTTGATTATTTTGCCATTTAAACCGTCTACGACCCTAACAAATATATTAGCCAGTGGTGTTGCGGTGATTAATTATTCGGATGATGTGCGCATTTTTGCAGGTTGCCTCACAGGTCGGCGTGACTGGGCAGTGAAAAACGCTGTGCAAATTAACGGTAAAGTATTGGTCAATACCTTGGCTCATAGTGAAGTTGAATTAGTGCGTATCGAAGAAGATGCGGTGCGTCCTAAACTTATTTGTCAGGTGTTACACCAGGTCAATCACGCACCATTTAAAGGCTTTAACCGCGCACAATATGCCGTCTTGGAAGCGGCGATTTTACTCAGTCGGATAGAGTGGTTGCCTTGGGAAAAAGTGGACAGCGAATTGGCTTATTTACGCATCGGCTTAGAAAAAACCGCAAGTGCCGTTGAATTAGAAGCGTGGCATTGGATTATGACCGCCATTGAAGCGCGGAAAACAAAGGTGACAAACGGATGAGCAGGATGCTAGCCAGTGTGGTAAATTTGCAAGAAGCCTTAATGGTTGAGCAAGTGGGGGTAGATATTATTGACCTCAAACAACCGGCGCACGGTGCTTTGGGGGCGTTGGAAATCAGTGTCGTGCAGGAGATTGTTTTAGCCTTATCTGCAATCACCAAAATCAGTGCTACCGTTGGTGATTTACCTATGCAGCCTGAGCGGGTTTATGACGCGGTTGAACACATGGCAAACACGGGAGTTGATTATGTCAAAATTGGAATTTTTCCAAATGGTGATAGTGTCGCTACTTTAAAAAAACTGACTCCGCTTGCCCAACAGTTTTCCTTGATTGCGGTGCTTTTTGCCGATGCATCGCTTGATTTTTCCTTGCTTGCAACGCTAAAAAATGTCGGTTTTACAGGGGTAATGCTCGACACGATGGACAAAAAACGTGGCTCTTTATTGCAAATAATGCCGTTGACAGAATTAAGCAACTTTGTGGCATTAGCCCAGTCAAAACAGTTACTGTGTGGATTAGCAGGGTCTTTGCGCTTGACTGATTTGCCAAGCTTATTACCACTTAAAGCCGATTATTTAGGTTTTCGGGGTGCGTTATGCCAGCAGCAGCAACGTACTTCGTCACTTGATTTGACCGCCTTAATGCAACTCAAACAAGCGATGCTTGGATAGTTTTCAAAGAATTCGCTCCTACTTAAATAAAAAATTATGAAAACATTGTGGAATACATTATTAACTCTGGGTGTCATTACGACTTTGGAAGAAATAGATATTAAACATATCAAGCTCTTAAATGCACTAACAACATTTAGCGGACTGATTTCATTGACTTATTTTGCCATTGAAATTCCCTATTACCCAATAACGCTATGGCTGATGGTTTGTTTATGCGTTATTTCAGCGGCTTTTTTTAGTGTTCTTTGGCTAAATTATCAATCGCGCTTTTTAGCCGCACGGCTGTTATTTAATTTAGCAGGGATTGCGCATATTGGCTTGCATATATTAGCCTTAGGTAATGAGGTTAATGCGCAGTTTTTTTTATTACTGGTTATTATGACCGCTTTTTTTATTTATCCTCAATCAGAGAAAAAATATCAATATGCCATTATTGAGTTATCAGTCTTTGTTTTTATATTCTCTGAAATTTATTTTTATTTCCCCAATCAACCGCTCTTAGAAGTTCCCGATAGTTTATTAATTCTCTTTAAACTTTCTTTCAATTTAGGCACGTTGCTTTTTTTAATCGGCTTTTCTTATTATATCTCTAGCCATTATGAACAAGCCGAACGCCTATTAGCCTTAGAAAAAAAATATTCAGACACGTTATTGCATAATATTTTACCCAAAAGTATTGTCAAACGCTTGAAACAAGACCCTGTTATTATTGCCGACCGCTTTGATGCAACCACGATTTTATTTGCCGATATTGTCGGCTTTACTAAGCTTTCGGCTAAAACATCACCTGACCATTTGGTGAATTTATTAAATCAAATGTTTTCTATTTTCGATAACTTAAGTGAACATTACGGATTAGAAAAAATTAAAACCATTGGCGATGCGTATATGGTGGCAGGTGGATTACCGATTGCCAATACCAATCATGCACAAGCGATTGCTAATTTAGCTTTGGATATGCGTACACAATTGATTGAATTTAATCAGCAACAGCAGCAAGAATTTGCCATTCGGATTGGTATTCATACGGGAACAGTGATTGCAGGGGTCATTGGTATTAAAAAGTTTGTCTATGATATTTGGGGGGATGCAGTCAATATTGCCAGCCGAATGGAATCACATGGCATTCCAGGCGAAATTCAGGTGTCTGAAGCAACGTATGAAATTTTAAAAGACCAATATTTGTTTGAAGAACGCGGCATGATTGAAATCAAAGGCAAAGGTCAAATGTGTGTTTATTTGTTGAAAGGAAAAAAATAAGGCTGTTCAGGTATTTCTGCCAATATCGACTTTTGTTGGGTTAGTGGAAAGGAAAAGTTTGAGTTTTACTTTTGTTATGTTGTAACATATCTCATGTTTTAAATTTGATGATACCCATTACAAAATGATAAAAAAAACCTTAGCTATCGCACTATTTTCCAGTGCTGCTGTCGCAGGTCAAGTTCCTGAGGAAGAGATGGTCACTGAATTGGATGAACTGGTGGTGTCTGCACCTTTTTCACAGAAAGCTTCAGAATCAGCCAAACCTGTCACGGTGTTATCGGGTGAAAAACTGCGTACTAAAATCAGTGGTACATTAGGTGAAACTTTAAAAAATGAACTTGGCATTACCACACAATCTTTTGGTTCTGGCGTTGGTACGCCTGTGATACGGGGACAAGCAGGCCCTCGGGTGCGGGTGATGCAAAACAGCATCGGCAATAATGATGTTTCTCCATTAAGTCCAGACCATGCCAATAGCGTTGAACCCCTTTTAGCCGAGCGGATTGAAGTATTACGCGGCCCTGCGACTTTGTTATATGGCAGTGGTGCGATTGGCGGGGTGGTGAATGTGATTGATAACCGTATTCCAGAAACCGTACCCGATAAACTCATCGGCGGCGCGGCGGAACAACGCTATGACTCATCAACTAATGAAACGGCCAGCGTGGTAAAAATCGAAGGCGGCTATAAAGGCTTGGCATACCACTTAGACGGTTTTTATCGCAGTCATGGCAATTTGCGCATCGGTGGTAATGCGATAGATGAACAAGCGGCTCGCGCAACCGACCCAACATTAGCCGATTTAGAAATCCTTGATAATCCAAATGGAATTATTAAAGACACGCGCGGCTGGTCACGCGGTGGTTCGGCAGGTTTATCCTATATTGGCGAGAAGGGATTAATCGGTGCATCTATTAATCATTTGCAAAACAATTACGGCATTCCAGCCGACGGCACGGGGGCTGCTCCTGTCAGTGTGTTAATGACACAAACGAAATATGATGTAAAAGGGCAGTGGCTTAAACCCTTCCCGTTTGCTGAAAATTTACGTTACAAATTTGGCTACACCGATTACAAACATACCGAATTGGATAATGGTATGCCAGCAACGACTTATCTAAATGAATCGTTTGAAAACCGTCTGGAACTTGAACATCAAGCCATTGCGGGCATCAAAGGTACGGTTGGTTTCCAATCGACTAACAGTGATTTTGCTGCGCTGGGGGATGAGGCGATTGTGCCAAAATCAGCGATTGCTAACTATGGTTTATTTTTAGTTGAATCCTTGACGCATGGCGATGTCACCTATGAATTGGGAGGGCGTGCGGAGCTGCAAACGATTAAACCTGAAAATGGCACACATTTCTCTTACACACCGTTTAGCGGTTCAGCTTCTGTTTCTTGGAAAATGAATGAGCAACATCAGCTTAACTTAGCGGCAACGCACTCGCAACGTGCGCCGTTAGTACAGGAATTATTATCCAATGGTGTTCATGCAGCAACCCGCAGTTATGAAGTAGGCAGTGCTAATTTGGGAAAAGAATTTTCCAACAATTTGGATTTAAGTTATCGCTTTCAATCAAAACAATTCAATGCAGAGATTAATTTATTTTACAATTGGGTGAATAATTATATTTATCAGCAGCGTAGCGGCGAAGTTTTTAATACCGTGTTAAGCGAAAATGAGGTGGTTTGTAGTACGACATCTGCTGATTGTTTGCCTATTGAACAAAGTCAGCAGCGCAATGCCATTTTTCGGGGCTTTGAAGCCAAGTTAGCTTTTCCATTGATGAAAAATAATTTGGGCGCGCTTGACTTGACGCTGTTTGGGGATTACACGCGCGGTTATTTTGTCAGTGGTGGCAATGTACCAAGAATGCCGCCGCTACGGTATGGTTTTCAACTCGATTATGACTACCAAAATTTATCTAGCAATATTCGTTTAACCCGTGCGGAGGCGCAGAATTACGCAGGAGACAATGATTCGACCACCCAAGGTTATTTGTTGTTAAATCTGGGAGCGCAATACAAAATTGCCAATTTCCATGACAGTAAGGTGTTATTGTTTGCAAATGGGAAAAATTTATTAAACGAAAATATCCGTAATTCAACCTCGTATTTGCGTAATTTTGCACCCGAAGCAGGACGCAGTGCGGAAGTGGGAATCAGGGTTAGTTATTAATCGGGTTACGGTGTAAGTGCTGGGTCTAAAGTTATCGGGTATTAAAATCCCCTGAGCCTCCCTTTAAAAAAGGGGGGTTGGGGTGGATTTCAAGTTGAACACCTCATAACTTATGATTATCTACTTTAGCTAAACTCACTTCATCAACCACCGCGCATTGTGGATTAAAACCTGTCACGGCTTGTTTTAAAATCAAGCGAGCCGCTTCAAAATCATTGTCAGTGATACTTTGTTCTAATTGCACCAATAAAGATTGCAAAACAGACCAGTCGATAATTGTTTCCTGCGCCCGCATAATTTTCTCATGCTCGGTTTGGGAAACATTATCACCAATCAACAGTTCCTCATACAATTTTTCACCCGCGCGCAAACCTGTGTAAACAATTTCAATATCGCCATCGAGGGTGTAGTCATCTTTTACCGCAAACCCGCTTAAACGAATCATCCGCCGTGCCAAATCAACAATGCGGACAGGCTCGCCCATATCTAACACAAACACATCGCCACCTTGTCCCATTGCCCCTGCTTGAATCACCAACTCGGCGGCTTCAGGAATCGTCATAAAATAGCGAATAATCCGCGCATCTGTCACCGTGACAGGGCCACCTTTGGCAATTTGTTCCCGAAATAAGGGGACAACCGAACCTGATGAGCCTAAAACATTACCGAATCGCACCATCGTAAAACGGGTTTGTTGACTCAACTTGTTTTGACTTAAGGCTTGTAAAATCAACTCCGCAAAGCGTTTGGTTGCGCCCATCGTATTGGTGGGGCGCACCGCTTTGTCGGTGGAAATTAACACAAACGTTTCCACCTTTGTGGCAATTGCAGCTTGTGCTAAAAAGAGAGTGCCAAAAATATTGTTATAAATTGCCTCTCCAGGATTCTGCTCGACTAACGGAACGTGTTTGTAAGCGGCGGCATGATAAATAGTTTGTACAGCAAATACTTGGCAAACCTGCTCAACTCGGGCTTGATGGGTAATCGAACCTAATAAGGGAATAATTTTTACAGAGCTTAACGCAGACAGCTGTTGATGAATGCTATACAGTTGAAATTCATTCAGTTCAAATAATAACAATTGCTTAGGGCGATGCTGCACGATTTGCCGACACAATTCAGAGCCAATTGAGCCACCCGCGCCTGTCACCATCACGACTTTGCCGTGAATATTGGCATGAAGTAAATTCAAATTGGGGGGAACAGAATCTCGCCCTAATAAATCAGCAATATCAACCTCTTGCACCGCATCAAACGTGATTTGTCCATTGGCAATTTCATTAATCCCCGGCACACTGCGAACGTGAACAGGATAGGCTTCTAATAGGCGAATAATTTGGCTGCGGCGCGAATGGCTAGCAGAAGGAATTGCCAATAATACATCTGTGATGGTGTGGCGTTCGATTAAGGTATTTAACGAACTGAGGTCGTAAATTTTTAAATTGTTGATTTTTTGCCGTTGCAAGGACACATCATCATCAATAAACGCTACCGCTTTAAAATCACGCCCGTGAATTAAGGCCGATGCCAACTGCACACCTGCATTGCCCGCTCCATAAATCACTACATTTTTGCGGCCATGTTCGCGGTTGTTGTGAATTCCTGTGATGCGAAAATAGCTTTCACTTAACCACCAACGGGCTAAAAAGCGACTGCTGCTGACCAAGAGTAGCATAATCATCCAATTTAAGGCAGGCACAGTGCGCGGTAATACACCAATTACGCCTAAATGAAACACAAAAGCTGCAAACACCAGCGCGTATAAACTGGTGGCTTGAATAATTGCCCATAATGCGCGAATACCGATATAACGAATAATTGCCCGATAGAGTCCTAAGCGAATGAAAATAGGCACAACCAAAATCGGGGCGGCGATGAAAATATAGCGCATCTCGCCTTCGGGTTTATAAAATTCGCCTAAGCGCAGGGAAAATGCCCCCCATAAAGCAATGAGGGAAAATAAAATATCGGTGCTGATTAAAAGGGCGGCTTTTTTGCGGCGTGATAGCCCGAGGAAATAATCCGCTAATTGCCCCGTCACTACGCGCTACCTGCTTTCAAATGCTGTGCAATAAAAATCAACGGCAAATAGGCAATTAGCGTAATTAAGGATGCCCAGTAAGGATAAAACGTTGCAATGGAAGCTAACGGAAATAGCCAAAATATGTTAATTAACGTCATCTGATAATTCACGCGCCGATGGGATTGGGTGCGGGCATCGTGAGAATCAAAACCTTGTTGTTGAAATTGCCGGATCAATTGTCGTGCATAATGTTGATATGCATGAGAAGAATGTGCTTCGTACCAAATTTCTTTATTTAAAATACGTTTAATTAACGTGAAAGTCGCATCGGTAATAAACACGCCTAATAAAATCAACCAACTCCAGATATTTACACTATCGGATGTCATTAAAGCAAAAATACCCAAACTAAAACCTAAAAAGCCGCTACAGACATCCCCCATAAAAATTTTTGCAGGGGGAAAGTTCCATCCTAAGAAACCAGAAACCATACCAGCAAAAAATATAAGAGCAGCATAAGCTGCATTCTTATCGTGATGGAGAAACCACAACAACACTGCCGCACCTAAAGCCACCGTAATAGTTTCAACACTGGCAATCCCATCAATGCCATCCATAAAGTTGTACAAATTAATTAACCACACCCAACCGAAAAGATATAAAAATCCCAATAGCCATTGATTATCAATAGAGAATCCAAACATCACAATGGTTGGTAGTTGTGAAAATTTCATAAGTACCAATGCCGATGCACCAAAATGTACTAATAACCGCCAAGGTGCTGGAATATGACAATGGTCATCCCAAAAACCAATCCCAGCGATTGCGACTAATGGTGCAATCTCCAACAACAATTCATGTTCTCCTTCCGGCTTATCACCCATACTAAATGCCATACTAAGCCAAAGCACAGCCAAACACACAATCACCACCGATAACCCTCCTCCGCGCGGCGTGGGAGTCGAATGTGAACTGCGACTATTGGGAATATCAATTAAGTTTTTTGCCAATGCGTAATAGTAGATTAAATAGGTTAAAAAATAAGTGGCGAAAAAACCCACAGGGAAAAAAGCTAATAATATTATTATAAAAATCATAATCGAGTTTAAAACTGTAAATAACGGACAATCTCAGGGAGAGCTTGTTTTAAGGTGATGCTGGCTTTAAAGCCTAAATCGCGCTCAATTTTTGCACTGCTATAACAGGCAGACCCCAATAATTTATCCAGTGCTTGCGAATCAAATAAAAAACGATGCCCATTTAACCGCCCAATGCTGTCGCCAATTTTAGCCAATCTATTTAAGAGCGACAACGGAATTGTCCAGTGTGGAATTTTTCTATCGGTTGCCTGACAAATCCACTCATAAAGTTGCCGACTGGAATAATTTTGCCCATCACCAACGATATAAATTTGCCCACAGGCTTTTAATTGTTCCACGCTTAGAATTGCAGCGTGGACGACATCATCCACATGAACCATGCTGCGGCGATTATAAACCTCAGGCAAAGGCGGAAAAAACCCTTGTTCAATGGCTTTTATCATGCGGGGTAAATTGCCTTTTGAACTATTGCCATACACCATGCAGGGGCGAATCACCACAGGATGCGGCACATAATTGCCTTGCAAAACCAATTGTTCTGCGGCGTGTTTGGACAAGCCATAAGGTGTATTCGGCAAGGCTTGATTAGTTTCATCCTGTATCGTTAAACTATCGGCAACTGCTTTAACGCTACTGAAAAAAATAAACCGTTTAACGCCTGCTTGTTTTGCCGCGTCCAATAATTTGCGTGTCCCTTCAGTATTAACGGCATAGTATTGATTATCGTCGGCGGCAATTTCTGACAGCGCGTGAGCTTTGCCTGCTAGATGAAAAACCGTGTCAATTCCCTTACAAGGATTCGTAGTCCAAGTTTGCGTTAAATCTAACACAATTTTTTCACAGGTTGGCTGAAAAACAGGTTTTCTCACTAACAGGGTTGTGTCAACCCCTAAAGCGTGTAGTTTGCGTGCCAATACTTGTCCAATAAAACCATCCGCTCCAGTGAGCAACACCTTTTTCATCATCATCTTTTAAAAAACTCGTTCCCAACTATTCTAATGGGTTTTATTTAGCCATGAATCATTTTATTTTAAGCCAAAGGTTAAAATAGCCCGTGCCGTTTTAGAATAGGGGATTTAATAAAACAAAATTGGGGCGCAATTCACGCCTTTCTATTTTGCTGTTGTGGGATAAGAAAAGAGGGCTTGATATTTTTACAGGTGTTAATCCAGCTGCTTTCTAAAAACCGCTGCCCTGCTTTTTTTGCTTTAATAAATGTAAGTAACCGAACATAAGTTTGACAGAATTTTGAACGGCTGGGTGTCGGGCTTTGCCTGACAGAGCAAGCAAAACTTTTATTCCATTATTTATCCAACGATTTGCTTAAAATAAAATCACCACCGTGCATATAAGAAACAGGCTCTTGACTAGAGCCTGTTTTGGCTTTAGAAAAAGCGGGCAAGGTTTTTAAAATATTTTTAGCAATACTATGGGCAGTAATTGGTTCGGCGGCATCGGATTTTTGTAATTCCTCATTCAATAAATAAGTAAACAACCCATGTCCTAAGCTTTTGAGTTCTTTGGCTTCTTGGTTTCTTGCTGCGGCTGTCAGTACCGTAATCCCTAACGAGCGACTCAACTGCCGGCTAAAAAAACGTTGCCCATTTTCCAATTTACTAAACACATCCATACTGCCGCCCGAATGGCAGGAATCAACCATCAACAAAATATGTTGGATGCGCGAGTTTTTAAAAATATCGCTTAATTCCGTCGCAGAAATCGCCCCTGCGACAATTTTGTCCAAACTGGACTCTAATTTGGTTTCGTAAGGCAAAAAATACCATTCTTTACCTTTTGCCACCCCATGCCCTGCAAAATAAATCACCAACGAGTCTTGCTGTGTGCCTTGGCTTAACTCTTTCAACTCAGCTAAAATTTTGGCTTTAGTAGCATTTTCATCTAACAAGCTTTTATTCGCCGAAATTTTTGCTTTACTTTTCAACACATCATTAATCAATGTGGCATCGGCGACACTGTAATTTAAATGCAGTTGCGGTTCTTGATATTTATTAATCCCAATCGTTAAAACTTTCAGCGATGACGTGTATGCTTTGGATTGCCCATCAAAATTTAACTCAATCCCTTTGCTATCAATATCCATCGCATTACTGGCAACTACTTTCAGGCTGTTTTTTCCCGCGCTAGGACTGACTTTTAACGTCAATAACTTATGTTCCGCGCCGTTTTCTGTTGCCGACTGTTCAGAAAAAATCACTTCTTTATTATTGAGCAATCGCTCATTTTGATAGACTTTAAGTTGTTTAATTCCGCCGCCTCGGTCATAAACATCAAGTTGTAGCGATACCGTATCCTTGTCAGTTTGCTGGTCGCTCAATTGCAACGCCAGTTTAGGCGGCAAACTTACGCCGTCCGTGACCGCAAAAGCATTATCATTAAAGCTTTCTTGATTTTGCAACACATTGGCTAACAAACCTGGCTCATAATAATTTTCCGAAAAACTATCGAGAGACATCCCTTCCGCATCGGCGAGCCAAACAAAATTTTCCATAGCCTCCTCTGAACCATCAAATCGTCCCAGCGCGTCCATGACTGTCCAACCTTGTTTAGTAGAAAACAGCCGCAACATTTTTTTACCCGATGCCACGTCCCAAATTGCTAAATCGCCATTTTCCATCACTGTAAGCAATCTTTTACCATTTTCTAATAACTTCGCGTTCAAGAAACTATTTTCTTTGTTTTCAATTTTAAGCGCGATATTGCCTTGACCATCGCCGACCTGTAACGAACCCTCTTTTAAAATATAAGCATAGGTTTGTTTTTCTATATCAACCGCTAAAATACTTTCGGCAAAATTGGCGATGTTTTCCAATTTTTTGGTAGAGATTGACCAGTTAAAAACTTTGCCATCGGCTAAAGCGAGTTGCAGCGTATCCTCATTTTGAAACTGCATATAAACCACTTGCTCACCAAATCCGGGTAACGCAGTAATCACTTTGCCACTGGCAACATCAAGAATATCCACGGCATCCTGAATATTTTTTAATTGCAAATCAGCAGGCAAAGCATAAGCCCCTGTTTCATGGCTTAAAACAGCCGCCACTTTTTTATCCTTCGTAATAGCTAAACTTTTAATCTCGCCGCGTTGATAGGGAAGCTGCCAGAGCTGTTTATTTTGACTATTGTCCCATAAACTTAATTGATTCCTGTCAGCGTGGCTGGTCAACAATAACTGATTATCTGTACTGCTAGCAAAATAGTTGACCGTTGAGCTAGCAATGCTGGCATCGGTACTGGAGCTGACCACATCGTAGGTTTGAATCCCTGCTTGACTGGCAATAGACAATAATTCGCCTTTTTCGTTCACTGTGCCAATAGTAGCAAGGTGATTATTTTTGTTTTGCGTGGTAATCCGCCGTTGCACCCCGCGCTGAAAATCCCACGCTCGAATCGACCCGTCTTCTAATAAGAGCGAAACATAGTTTTTATTTTCACTCAGTTGCAACGCTTTGACCCGCCCCGCACTGTTTTTAACCGTCAACGTAGGTATGACAGTTCTACTTCCAAGCGCATTGGACAAACCGATTAACTTGGCACTGCTCGTATCAGAAGACTCGTTTGCATCAGGTTCGGTGGTTGCTGAATTATTGCTCGCGGTTTCAGTGGCAGAAGTGCTGTCAGATGACGATTCACTCGCAACAGAAACCGTATCACCGCCTGTAAAATCAACTGCAACTGGATTATTTGATTGATAATTAAACCCGCCGCTTGGATTATTGACCGCACTATTTGTATTGCCCGTTGTTGGAATAATAACCGGGGCAATGGCAACCGTATTTGTCGTATTATTGGCATTCACTAAGCTAGCAACGCTGTTTGTCACCATTTTTTCAACCAGCGGTCTTTCTTTTGGGTTACTGGTTTCTGCCGCTTTTTGAGCCGCTATCACTGCATTTTGAGCCGCAACAAAAGTAGCGTTTTGATTGGCTATCGCCATTGCCGCACCAAGCGTTGTATCAGGAAAAATGGCAGGTGTAACGACAGCTACAACGACGGGAGTAACGACAGGTACAATGCTACTTTTGCTATTATTGGCAAAGGTGAGCAGGTAATTTTTCCCCTGATTCCCATCATTCACGCTTACATCCGCGACAGTCACTGTTTTGTTAATGCCAATCGCGGCATCCAGAAAAGCAAATTTTCCCCCTGCTAAACTATCTCCTGTGAACAATGTGCCGCTAGCAACCGTTGGACTACCTAAAGCCACGGTTGTTTCATCATAAGTTTTTAACACATCCGTTGTCGTCACGCTTAATAGCGCAGGGGTAATACTGCCTTTCGCGGTATTGCTCACGACCGTGTAATTTTTTCCGCCATTGCCATCGGCTAACACATAAGTGTTATTGACTAATAAAGTGCTTAAATTTGCACCCAATACATTTTTACTGGCAAAGGCTTGGCTTAAACTGCTTAAGCTATCGCCATTGAGCAACCCCGTTTGACTAACAACACCGCTTGAATCGGTTGTGCCGTCATACACTTTGCTATCGCTGACCGCGTTCAGCACAAGGGGCGCGGGAGTAATCACACTGTTGGTATTATCAAGATAATTCAACGCATAATTATTGCTACCCTTTACGCTGACATCGTGAGTTAAAACCACTTTGCCTGACCCTGCATTTTTATCCAAAAAAGTAAAGCTGCCCCCGCTTAAACTATCGGTCTCATAAAGTTTTCCTGCGGCAAGCTGCAAAGAACCTGCCGCCGTTGTTGAGCCATCATATTGTTTACTCACAGGGAAGGAGGTAACGGTTAAGTTAGCTTTGTCAATCGTGCTGCTCGTATTATCAACGTAACTGACCTGATAATTTTTTCCATTATTACCATCGTTCAGCAAAACCTTTTTAACCGTCACGGTTTTGCCCGTACCTGCGTTTTTATCTAAAAAGGCAAACGTGCCGCCACTTAACGTATCGCCTGTAAATAACTCGCCTGTTTTTATGGTTGCCACGCCGTTAGCTTGGGTTGTTGCATCGTAGGTTTTCAGCACGTCACTGGTGGTAATACTCAAACTGGCAGGGGTAATTGCACCGATGGCATCATTAATTGTCAGCTTGTAATTATTTCCACCATTGCCATCGTCCACCGCTAAATCACTCAGGGTCACGGTTTTGTTTGTCCCTACATTTTTATCCAAAAAGGCAAATCCTGCCTCTGTCAACGTATCGCCTTTGAACAACGTACCGCTGCTGACAATCGCCGTGCCTTTAGCAGCCACCGTTCCATCATAAATTTTTGTTACTTCTTTGGCTGAAAGAGTGAGCGGGGCTTGTTCAATTGTGCTGTGGGTATTATCTGCATAACTCACGGCGTAATTATTGCCATAATTGCCATCACTGATTTGAATTCCCTCAACCGTCACGGTTTTATTTGTGCCTGCGTTTTTATCAACAAAGGCAAACAGACCACCACTTAAGGTGTCGCCTGTAAATAAAGTTCCCTTTGAAACCAACGCTTTACCAAGCGCGATAGTTGTACCGTCATACATTTTACTAACATCTTCTGCCGTTAAGGTTAAATCCGCTTTGTTAATCGTGCTAGTGGTGTTAGTGAGATAATCAACACTGTAGTTTTTGCCATTATTGCCATCGTCAATCAGCACATTTGCCACCGTTACCGTTTTGCCTGTTCCCGTATCTTTATTAGTAAAGGCAAACGAGCCACCACTCACTCGGTCACTGCCAAATAACGTGCCATAACTAACAACCGGCGAACTATTGGCAACGGTTGTGCCATCGTAAGTTTTTGTTACCTCATTGGTGGTGAGAAGTAAAGGCGCGGGGGTAATGCTGCTGTTATTGCTATTGACGTAACTGACATTGTAATTTGCCCCACCGTTGCCATCGTTAATTGCGACATTTGCTAATGCTAATGCTTTGCCCGTGCCTGCATTTTTATCGGTAAATGCAAAATTACCGCTTTCTAACAATCTATCGCTAGAAAATAATTGCCCTTTGGACACCATTGCCGAGCTGACCGCTTGCGTTGTGCCGTCATAGACTTTGGAAATATCGCGTGCGGTAAGGGTTAAATCAGCGGGGGTAATAGTTCCGCTTGCTGTGTTATAACGTGCTGTGTAATTTTTGCTAGAATTGCCATCATCAATGGTGTAGCTCAGTACATCCAGCGTACTACCATTTGTCCCTTGTACATTTTTACTGACAAAATTTTGCGTTAATGCTGTTAGCGCATCACCTGTTTGCAAACCGCTATAAGTGGGAATGGCTGTGGAAGTGGTTGTGCCGTCATAGACTTTGGTATCGGAGACTGCACTGATATTTAAAGAGGCGGGGGTAATAGTGACCGTTTGTGTGCCGCCTGTGAAGGTGTAATTACTTGCTCTCCCTACTGTGCCATCAGTTAAGAGCAGTGTTCCAAAATTAATGCTGTTATATGTTCCTACATTTTTAGTCGAAAGACTGCCAGTGCCTGTCAATTGCAAATCATCGCCTGCAAGCAATCCATTTAAAGTAAAAAGGTTGGCGGGTAAATTTGTGGTGCCGTCATAAACGCGATTGCCTGTTAAGTTCAGAACGGTTAGGCTGGTTGGCGTGATAAAACTGCGTAAAGTGGGATAAGAACTTCCATTGTTAATTTGCCAAACTGTTGTGTCACTACTGGCAGTGCTAATATCCCAGCCTGCACCACTAAAAGGAGTTATTTGCTTCATGTCAGCGGTGATTTTGCCAGTTGCACCCGTTACGCTACCAGTATCGGCTTGTCCAGTGCTTTGGGTATCCCAAAAGGCATTCGTGACCGTGCCAGCATTAGCTCCGCCCACTAATCCACCAGCGAAAGCCCCCGTGACACTACCCGTTGCGTAACCATTAGTAATTACCCCTGATACGCCATTAGTACCAGCCAATCCACCCGCATAAGCCGACGCAGAAGCCGAACTGGAAGTGGCCGTCGCTGAAACGTTGCCAGTCGCATAGGCATTAGAAGTTGGCCCCGCGTTATAGCCCACCAAACCGCCCGCATAAGCATCAGAAAAAAGAGTCGTCGCTGAAGCATTCGTCGAAACAGAGCCAGTCGCATAGCTATTGCTAATAGACCCTGAGTTTTGCGCGACCAAGCCACCAGCACGCGCATCTGCCGCAGAAGTAGTGGTCGTGGTTACAGCAGAAATAGCCCCTGTCGCATAGGAATTGCTAATCGAACCAGTATTATCGCCCACTAATCCACCCGCATAAGCCGAAGCACTTCCTGTAGCACTGGAAGAAACACTGCTTGTTGCATAAACATGATGGATAGAACCAGCATTTTCGCCTACCAGCCCTCCCGTATAAGGCAAAGCAGACGTAGAAGAATTGGCTGAGATATTTCCTCCAATCAAGCCAATATTGCTGATTGTGCTGGCTGCGCTGGTATAGCCAAATAGCCCTGTAAAACCTGTATCGGTGGTACTTATCGTCAATCCAGTAATCGTATGCCCTAAGCCATCAAACTGACCAGAAAAAGCAGTTGTATTATCACCAATTGGCGAAAACCCTGCGCCACCATTCCAACCCGAGGTTAAACTGGCATCAAGAATATCCGCCCCCAGTGCGTAATTGCCCGCTAAATTAGTGCTTCTTGCCATGCCTTGCAAGGTAGTAGCAGGCGTGGATGCAGTCGTCTCATCACCTGCCGCGCCAAGGTTGGTAATCACCTGGTAGTTATACGTTGTTCCTGAATAGCCTTTTTGCGTAGTAAAGTTTGCGCCTGCGGGTAAACTGACGTTTGCACCGTTGATAAAATAATCGTCATTCGTGCCACCACTGGCACTCGCACGCCCATAATAAAAAGCAAGTTGCGCTGACCCAGACCCCGTTAAATTTCTATTAATATAAATATTGCGGTCAGCACGGAGGGTTAATAAATTTGCCGACCAATTCACAGGGTCGTTGATAAAAATATCGCCAGTTGTGCCAGTAAATGAAGTACAAGTTACAGCCCCCGAACAACTAGCCTGACCAACTGCCGCAGAAGTATCTAGGATGACACTACCCGCTGATAGCGCAGTCCCCAACGCCGCGCCAGTAATATTCCCCCCCGATACCGCAACCGTTATATCTTGTGGGTCGATTAACCAAGTACCTGATTTTCCTTGTTCTGCTTTCGTGCTGATTTTTGCCGAATCCGCGATATTGACTTGCGCTGCGGAGGTTTCAATAAAACCGCCGTCGCCTGTTTTCGGTGCAGACGCATCAAGTTTTCCTGCGACATTGACCGCGCCGTTTTTCATATCACCAAAAATAGCAATGTTGCCCGCTTTGCCGCTGTCTAAGGCTTGTGCGGTGATATTCGCTTTCGCCGCAATCGTAACGTTTTTTCCCGTGACATTAATTGTCCCGCCGCTAGTTTGCCCATTGACATTCAACGAACCGCTGACTTGCGTTGCGCCATTATCACCACCCGCTAAAATAATTTCGCCATTGCGTTCAACCAAGCTACGCGCTTGAATAATCCCTTCGTGATTCACCACGCTGTGAATTAAATCGCCTGCGGCTTGCGCCGTTAAAACCACCCGTCCACCATCGGCTAAAATCGCGCCCTTGTTTTCAAGTTGGGCATTCAATGCCGCTTCTGACACGCTGACCGCCATTAAACCATCGCCTTGAAAGTCTAAATCCACCGTTTTACCTGCGGCTAACGCGGTTGTGCCGTGTGGTGTGGTAATCGTGCCTGCATTGCTGACTTGTGAACCAATTAATGCAACCACACCACCGTTAGGAACGTTAATAACCCCTTGATTATTAACAAGCCCGTCAGCGTTGCTTTGCGTGAAGTGATAGTGACCTTGCAAAAAATCAGCGTTGCTAATGGCATGGGTACTGGCAATTAAACCGCCCACATCCACTTGCGCGGTTGGACTAAATAACACCCCGTTGGGATTAATTAAGAAAACCTGTCCATTGGCAGAAAGTTGTCCCTGTATCACGCTGGCATCCGCACCGATAACCCGATTAAGGAGCGTTGCATTGATGCTCGGTTGTTGAATCGCCACGATTTCATGTGGTTGAATCGAAAAGTTTTGCCAATTCACAATCGCTTGTGGGGTGGCTTGGTTAATTTGCAGTTGTGCGGCATTGGGTGTGCTAATGGTCACTTGTCCTGCAACAACCTGCTCGCCTGTGGGTAATGCCAAAAGAGGAACAGACCACAGCAACAACCCTGCCGTCAACAGTTGACGGTTTGTAGAAACCGATTTTGTTTTTCTCTTCGTATTTTCAGCAACAGCAATCCAACTATTTAATGCACTACTCCAAATGCTGCGATAATAATGGTTCATAATTTTTAGGACATTGACAAAGCAGGTTTAATTTTGGCGTGTTTAAAAAAAACACGGCTGAAAATAGACGGTATACAATACTCTTTACCGCACTATAAACGTTTAGAATCTTGATGAAACTTATTGAAATTGTAATTTTAAAAATCTCTTTATACAATTATCTAATTTTTCAAGCAATCAAAAGTTTCTTTATGAGAAATTCAGAAAACCCACCTTCTACTGATGTAACAGAATCTAGTCTTGAGCCAGAAGAAACAGGGCTAAGACATTGGATAGAGCGATTTGAATTACTCAAAGAAATCATGATTAATCTGGTTATTTTTTCTATTATTGGGAGTCTCGTGTTCGTTTTTTGGTATGAATGGCAACGTGAACCTGTGATTATTGAGCCTTTGAATGTACCTGAAAGCTTTACCCAACAAGGTTATAGCGGAGCCGTATTAGCCAGCCGTTTAATGGATAATTTAACCGCACACATCGAAGACTCTTATGCCCGTTTACCTGATGATCAAAAATATTTATTTCCTGTGGAAGTCACAGATTCCGATTTAACCGACAGTTTAAAAGTTGATATTCCTGATACGGGAATGTCATTGAATATCATTATTCAATATATTCGCCGTATTCGAGGTAAAGAAACCCGCATTAATGGGGATTTAGTGGGCGATAAAGACAATTTTGAATTAACCGTTCGGGTCAACGGAAAAACCAAAGCTGTTAAAGGAAAACTGGCTTCATTAAACGACAGCTTAGGGGAATTGGCAGAATATTTGATTGAAAATACCCAGCCTTATTTTCTTGCCTTGCATTATTATGCGAGGAAAGATTATGACAAGGCGTTGATAATGGTGAAAAAAACCCTAAACAATGAAGATAAGCGAGATGATAGTTTTGCCTATGATTTATGGGGCAGTATTCTGATACGCAAAAAAAAATATGACCAGGCCATTGAAAAATATAAGCTATCAATCAAGATAAACCCTGAAAATGACACTCCTTATCTTGGTATGGGACTTGCGTATTACCGTGGCTATAAAAATTATGCGCAAGCCATTAAAAATTATCAGACGGTAATTCAACGGAATAAGCATACTTATTTAGCCTATAATGATTTAGCCTTAGTCTTAACCAGTCAAGGTGAAAAAAAACAAGCCATTGATAACTTTAAAAAATCCATTACTGCTAATCCTGATTATGCTAATGCGTATTACAATTTGGGCTTACTTTTTTTAGCGAGTAACAACTACCAACAAGCGATTGAGCAATTTCAAAAAATCACCGAGTTAAACTATAACGAAAATAATTATTTTAAAGCCTACAATGGGTTGTGTTATTCATTGAGCCAAGAAAAAAATTACACCGAAGCCATTAAAAACTGCAACCTTGCTATTGAAATTAACCCCTCAGATGACAATATTTATGATACGCTAGGGATGGTGTATTTTGAAAAGAAAGACTATCCACAAGCGATAATCAACTACCAAACCGCGTTATCCTATAATCCAGATAACACCGAAGCGCACCAGCATTTAGCGGAAGTATTTGCAATAACAGGCAAATGCACAGAGGCAACGACTCAGCTTAACCTTGCCTTAAAACTTGATAAAACGATTGCTAACTCAAAGATACAGGCACATTGTCAAAGTGATACAACAAAAAAGGCGACCCTTCATTAGGATCGCCTTTTTCTATTAGTCACCCGAAAAAGCAGGTGGCAATCCTCGTGTTGTAACGTCTTTGGTTTTAGAGCCTATTTGTGGTGTCGCACTTGGCTTTGCAACCTGTGCTTCTTTCGTTGTAGAAACCGCAGGCTTTTCCGCTTCCGACACAGCCGCAGGTTCTACTGTTTTCTGTGGTGTAGCACAACCTACCAAGCCAACCAAAACGCTACTTAAGGCAATCAGTGTTACTTTTTTCATAAAAAACTCCTTAATGATTTTAAAATAGGGTTTAGTATAACGCAATGCTCCTCTGAAAGGGATAAAATTATCGGTTATTTGCAACGTTTCTACCACAGTTATTTTTTGATTTATTGCCATGTAACCGATTGTTTAAAAAAATAATTTTTCATTTTTGAGGGGGTTCAATTAACATAAAATTATTGCCTGTTGTATAAACCGCTGGGTCTTGGGTAAACCCTAACATTTTTTGGGAAAACGCAGGCAAAGACTTTGTGATACTGGCTGCAATACTGTGTGCGGTAATAGCATTGCCTGTTTTTTTGTTTTTTAGCTCTTCTGCCAATAAATAAGTAAACAGCCCATGCCCTAAACTTTCCAATTCTGCCGCTTCTTGTTCTTTTACCGTCGCTGTCACCACGGTAATTCCTAATGAGCGACTCAACTGGCGGGTAAAATAGCGTTGTCCATTTTCTAAATTGCTAAACGCATCGGTACTTGCCCCTGAATGGCAAGAGTCCACCATCAACAAAATGTGCTGAATGTTTGAATTTTTAAATATCTCACTCAATTCGGTTGAGGTAATCCCTGCCGCGGCAATTTGTTTTAACTCGGGCTGCATTTTAGTTTCATGCGGTAAAAAATACCATTCTTTCCCAATAACCATCCCATGTCCTGCTAAATAAATCGCTAACACATCATGTTGTTCACCCCGACTTAACTCTTTAAGCTCGGCTAAAATCCGCTGCTTGGTGGCTTTCTCATCGGTCAAACTTTTACTAAACGCCACTTTTGAGTTGTTTTTTAGCGTTTGTAAAATCAAATTGGCATCGGCTACGCTGTAATTCAAATTCAAACTCGGATCACTGTATTTGTTCACCCCGACTGTGAATAACCTTAAATGGGAGGTATAAGCCTTTGTTTTACCATCAAAATGCAGTTCAGCACTTTTGTTTTCAATTCCCATTGCATTACTGGCAACCGCTTTGACGCTATTTTCCCCTGCATTAGGTGTCAGCGTTAAGGTTAAAACCCGATGGTCGGGCGTTTCCTTTGTCAATTGTACATTTTCATCACTCAATAATTTACCATCGTGATAAAAACGCACCTTTTCAATGCCTCCTCCCCGATTATAAACATCTAACTGCACAGTAACGCTACCAGTTTTCCCTTGTTGCACACCAAGTTGCAAATTCAGTTTCGGTGGTAAACTAATGCCTGCTTTAATCGCCCTATTTTGTTGGCTGTTTTTATCTTCTAACACGCTGATTAATAAGCCAGGTTCGTAATAATTTTCAGAAAAACTATCCAGTGGAATATCCTCTTCGGCTGCTAACCAGCTAAAGTTTTCAATTGCCTCATCTGAGCCATCAAACCGTCCAAACGCATCCATCACAATCCAGCCTTTCTGGGCATTGGAAAATAATCGGGCTATTTTTTTACCCGAAGCAATCTCCCATATCGCAATATCCCCACTGGCTAACACGGTGAGTAATTTTTCCCCGTCTTCTATTAACTTGGCAAATTGAAACGGATTTTCTTTATTTTGTACGCTGAACTTTAAATTCCCTTGACTATCCCGTACTCGCACCGTACCGTTTTTGCGCAGATAGGCATATTTATCCCCTAAAACATCAATGCTCGCGATGGTTTCGGCAAACTGAGCCACGGTAGTTTTCTGTCCTGTCGTGAGCGACCAATCCATCATTTCACCGCTCGCCAAGCCGATTTGCAAAGTCTGTTGATTTTTAAATTGCATATAAACCACTTCTTCTCCAACATTTGGCAGCGTTTTTATCAGTTGTCCCGTGCGTAAATCGACAATATCCACCGCATCAATTAATTTTTTTAATTTCAAATTTGCAGGTAACAGATAATTGCCTGCCTGATGACTTAACACCGCCCCATAGCGTTTATTCACATCCATCGTTAAACGTATCACTTCGCCGCGTTGATAAGGCATTTCCCATTGCCGTTTATTACGGTTGTTATCCCATAAACTGAGTAAGCCATCCCCTTGATTAAGTAGCAATAATCGCCCATCAGCGGAGGTGGTGAAATGATTGCTTTGTGCTGAATGAATTGCCAAACTTTCATCCACACTTGAGCTAATCACTTCATAAGTTCCCACGCCTGCGTTGCTAGCCAGCGAGATTAACTTACCCTTATCATCCAAAGTGCTAATGTCGATTAAAGCTTGATTGTTAGGGGTAATAATAGTGCGTTGCAACCCTGCGCTAAAATCCCAAACTCGCACCGTGCCATCTTCTAATAACAGGGATAAAAACCGCTTATTCGCACTTAACTCTAAACGCTCCACTCGCCCTGCACTGTTTTTTACCTGCAACTTTGGGATAAGCAGGGTTTCATCACAACTGCCACTATTACACGGCAAACTAACCGAACTTATGCTAACCAGTTCCACTGGATTATTCACAAAATCATAGGTGCTATCTGAAATCGTTATTTCATTAGCACGATTTGCTAGTTCAGCATC
>Ga0316608_1000295_pt1 | contig 25010 bp, 40 predicted proteins | sample MIS2016152B_MG_FD_207673 | JGI IMG/M metagenome (GOLD analysis project Ga0316608, IMG submission 207673) | Microbial mat bacterial communities from Middle Island sinkhole, Lake Huron, Michigan, United States - MIS.2016.152B | ecosystem: Environmental > Aquatic > Freshwater > Lake > Sediment...
CTTCAGTACCGCGCGCCCGTCATCTTAGCTTGCGCAGCCAAATTTAAAGAGCTCAAGGGCTTCACGCTACAAGTATGATAACAAAGCCCGCGCATATTGATTATATGCGCGGGCTTAATGATGGGATGCGGAGGTTCGTGGCTTTCGGTCTGTATGCCTATAAATTGCCCAGAATGCCCTTCAGCCTGTACAGGGCATACGGATGCCATCCAGGGGTATAAATGCACTACAGGGCAAAATAGACAGCATACACGCTATAACGGCACAGCGTGCGGGTTATAGGAGTAAACTGATATAATCAAACTGATATAATCAAACTGATATAATCAAACTGATATAATCAAATTGATAGCATCAAAATTATAAAATCAAAAGTATAATTTTGATAGTATCAATATGATACTAACACAATAACAGCAAGCTCAATAGCTCCGACTATGACTATAACAGCACACCCAATAGCTCCAAGCATCACCCATATTTTAGGAGGTATATTATGAGACGGTTACACGCACACACACAGCAAAAAGCCCGTAAAATTATACACAGCACAGCAAGAAGCCACACAGCATATGAGATGCGCGCATATATAGTAGAAGAAGCACGCGCAGAAGTAGAAGCCTCACACGCAGCCGCAGGCCTCACTGTGTATGAGTTACAGCAGCAAAAAGCCCAGGCTTTAAATTGTATTATAAAGTACAGCGCACACACTCACGCAAAAGCCGAATCCCTCCGCGTTATGAGTATAATAAACGTGCGTAATGCCCTAAAGTCATACACCGCCGCCATTTTAGAACTTTCAAAAAGAATCAAAAAGAATTTTTAAAAATGGCTAATGTTATTTTATAGAATGCCGATATATTATATGAGAGGCACGGAGGTATTATATGCAAGTATACGATTTAATCAAATCACAGCAAGAAAAATTATGTAACAAAATCCAAGCCCAAGGAAAAAAATCAGCACAAGACCTTAAAAACCTGGTTAAAATAACGGATTTAGTAAACGGAAAATTATTTCAAAAATAGGTTAAAGTTATTACGAGTATGTGCCGATATATAAAACAGAGGCAGAAAACACGGTTGAGGCTCCGAAAAAACTTTATAAAAAGTTTTGAAAAAAAAGCTAAAGTAAATCAGAAGACCTGCCGATATAATAAGTAGACACACACGAGAGTTAAACCGGAAAAATAATTCAAAAAGTTTTCAAAAAAGGGTTAGGGAAAAAGTGAAACGGGCCGATATAATATACAGAGGGGCAGAAGCAACAGAGACGAAGCCCAAGCCTGCGGGCAGAAAGAGGTATTATTATGATGACAATCGAAAAAATGGTAGCCAAAATCACAACTTATGTAGCAAATTATGTTTCCGACTTTGACTGTGCAGAAGTAAGAAAAATACGCACATTTTCAAACGCTTTTTACAAGGTAGAAGCTGAGTTCTCCGATTGTGAGCAGTATGTAAACATAACTATATACGACGACGAAGACCGCGCTTTGATATCATATGATATCTCAGACTTTACACAAGAAATCGACCAACCTTGTTTTGTAAGCATAAACGACGACGAAATATTATGTTAATCAGGCACACTGACGAGCCCTAAATGGTCGAAACCGCTTGCATAAGCGGTATGTGTCACAAGGTATCACACTATAACAGCGGCGGACATAGCTCCGCAAGAAAGAAAGAGGTATTTATTATGAGTAACGAAGCAAGATTTGTCAAAATGACAGTAGCGGACGCAATCAAAAACAAGAATGTGCTTATGTGCGATTTTGTATCAGCAGTAAGCGAAATTGGGGATTGGCAAGGAGTAAATAGCGAAGAGGTTATAATTGATTATGTGAAGCATATGATAGACGAGTTTGTACCAGTTTCACACATACTAAAAGCAATAGAATCGAATACAAGCACATACAACGCCTATTACAAAATGGATTTAGGATATAGCCTAAATGTACCAGAACTAATAACAGACAAGGAAGAACTTGCACATGCGGTATATTTTGACACAGAAGACTATGAAAAGGAGATAGAGCTATTCATATTTGAAGACTAAGACGCACCGACGAGGCTTTAATAGCCGAAACTGCACATTGTGCAGTCTGCGCCAGAGTATCATATAACAGCAGTACCAACTGCTCCGAGGAGGATTTTATTATGCAAACAAGGGCAAATGTATTTGAAAAGGTTGAGAACTTAAACAAGGGATTTCACGCGCTTTTATATGCAGCTCATACATATAGCGCATATATAACAGCAATGCAAAAAGAGGCACACGAACTTTTAGCTTCACTTGACGACACAGCAGACACGGCATTATATACATACGCAAACAACCGTTTAATGCCAGTTATAACATATAATGCAAGGAGGGCTTGTAATGCGTAAATTACCACCGATTGTATACAAAAGCGGTATAGAATTAGAAGCAGCACAAGACAACGCTTTAAATGTACTAGCAAAATATGGAATTAAACCCAAAGGCAATTTTGATATGTTTTTAGTAGCAGATTTTGAAAGATTAACCGGGATATCGATAGACCCAAAACTTGACACAAGATGTTTTACAATTCTTAGGAGACACGGTGTATTTTGTGAGATTTTAATTCGATTAGACAGAGAAAACCTATATAGAATCGAGTTCATAGAAAACCAGGAAGACGAGCCAGGATTCATTTTAGCCATAAACTAATAAAAGCGTTGGTATATAAAACTTATGACACTATTATATAATATATGTGCGTAACTACTGTATACCAACGCTTTTGTATATACTGCCAATCAATTTTACCACATTTTGAAGCATTAACGCATCGCATATGACCGTATACCAACGCATGATATACTAAACAGCAATAAGAACCAAAAAGTTTTTTGAAAATACCTATTAAGTTATTTTAGATTGTGTCGATATATATATTGTAAGGGACAAACACCAAGGAGTTGCTACTCCTATAAGAAAGCGAGGTACACGATATGAAAGGGATATTTCATTTGTTATTGATAGCACTTATTTTAGCGTTATTTATGTTGCTTGCAACAGCGGTTGTAAATTTTGGAACCACGCTTGAACGCGGCATAACTTCTATAACTGTTACAGCACCAGAAGAAAAATAATTTTAGAAAAAGTGTTAAGTGAATATATAAATGTGCCGATATATTAAATGTAAGCGTGAGCGAGACTCACAAGAAAGAAAGAGGTATTGATATGTATTTTACAATTAAATCACGTAAGATTAATAGAGAGTTTAATTTCAGAGCAGTGGCAAATTGTGGTTACATTAGTTTAGAAGTAGAAGACGGGCGTTGGGAGCAAATATGCAGAAACGGCGATTTTTACGGCTCAACACTTGAATGCAGCAATGAGGAAAACTTTGAGGGACAATGCAGAAGTTGGTATAGAGCATATATGCGCAATAATTAAGACACACTGACGAGCCCTGATTGGGCGAAACACACCTTCTACAGGTGTGTATGTGTCACAAGGTATCATATAACAGCAACATATGTTGCTCCGCGAGAAAGAGGTATTATTATGAGAGAAAAAACTTTGGTAACATTTAACAAGTTGCTAGACCTGGCTGGAAAAGAAATATCTTATATTGAGTTTACAAAAGCAATAGAAGTGGCACAAAAGGGATTATGCGCCCCACATTCTCGGACATCTACAGAAAAAGTTGGAGAATATGAGTTTGAAGATTTAACTGTATGTGCCAACGATTGCGACGAAATACGCATTTCTATTGATTATGACTACGAAAACGCATATGAGGATGGATGTTTTATACGTGAGACTATTGTAAATGTACGCAGCGTATACAACACAGCAGAGGACGAGACAGAAGAAGAAGAAGAAGAAGTGTATCGCGGCCTATCGGCCGCGATACAAGACTTGTATATTGAAGTACTAAACGCGCAAGCATACGCAGCATACACAGAAGAAAGCCAAAACACAATCGAAATGCTTGCACGTATAGAAGCAAAAGCAAAAAAGATTTACGACGCGAAGTGATGCACACTGACGAGGCTTTAGTAGCCGAAACCGCTTTATACAAGCGGTATGTGCAATAATAAAGGGGGTGTAGGCATGTTTAATTTATTTGCAAACAATAAGCAAACCAGCTCACAAAAGCAGTATGCAACCATTATAAGCGATTATAAGCGAAGAAACTCACACCGAAAAATCACACAAGAAGAGCTGGCAATAGTAGAGACGTATGCTAAAGCAAAATGTCTGGCAACCACTCTAAAATGACTTGTAAGCAATTTTAATATCAAATATGTATAAGTTATCAACCTAAACATACAACGCCTTAGAAACGATTTTAGAGGCATATACTCAAAATGATATTATCAAAATGATAATATCAAATAATTCTGAAAACACTATTAAGTAAACCACAAACATAACCGATATACCCTATAACAGCATACCAAATAGCTCCAAAGGAGGTGTTTTAAAATGGTTGAGATTTACTACAAGAAAACGAACAACGCAGCAGAAAAACATATCAGGACATTGTGCCGTGAAGAAGAAGTTGAAAGTGTTGTACGCCACATAGAAAGCGATGCGACAGCAAGCGTATATGCCACTGTGTACAGCATATCGCGAGAAAAAGCACATAGCAGGTAATTGTGTTACCATTACCACACAATAAACGCAGCAGGATGGCAAATGGAGGTATCTAAATGGACTTTCTAATATTTGAGAAAATGTACAAACGCGTAATAGACTTAAGCAACCATAAACCATATAATATATACATAAAAGCAGAGCGCAAAACGGATTCATTAAGTGTATATTGTAAGAAGGCAGACTACGAAACAAACGACATCATATCGGAAACCATTGTTAATACGCAGTTTCACGGCTCTAACATAGAGGCTATAGCCTTTTTGCAAAATGGAACTCACGCCATTTATGACTCAATCAGAAATCGAATCGTTTATAAGGAAATACTTGAAGACATTATGACATATATACCATAACAGACGAAGCGATAGCTCCGAGTAGAAAGGAGATAATATGAGCGGAACTTGCGTTGCAATTGACCTAAACAACAAAATAACCGTAACCAATTTTAATATAAGAGTTACACAGATTAAACCTGAATATGTGTGTTATGCAGTAGAAATAAGAAGCGTATTAGGCAGCACGACAAATGGTATAAAAGCAGATATTAACATACCGGCAAAGAGTGCAGTAATAGATATGATGCAAGGGTTAAAAGGACTATACGCTATGACATATAATGACCTGGTGCAAGATATAGCAGAAGAAATTGACAATATGACACGATTGATAACAAAATACGATACTTTGAATAATGGAGAAATTATTTTTTGAAAACACCAAAAAGGGCCTTGACAAGATAAAAAATCGCTATATAATATTAATTAGGTGGTGGCGTTAAAAATATATATTTATTAATATTATCATACTAAATAGAAAGGAAGTTGAATATGAAGGACTAATCATTAGTACTAATAATAATGCTTATATTTACAATAATACCATATGTTTACTAAGTTTTGAAAAACAAAAGAAGCTAGAATTAAGTTTTAGGCGATGTTGTATATATTGTATTTGGGCAACTACTTGTTACAATAATGTTGATAAATAGATGAATAACACTTTAAAATTAAAAGGAGGTAATTATATGCTTACAAATATGTTAGTCGCAATACTACTAATACTTATAATACAACTGCTATTTTCCGACTTGATAATAAAATTAACAAAAAACCTGTTGGAACAAATGAAGATATTAAAGTCAATGTTCAAAGATTTTAGCGTAGCAATACTTTTAGTATGTTTTTATATCGCGTGTTTAATAACGCCCTATATGATTATACTCACACTACTTATTGAAACTATTAAATAATGATGTGTATATGCAGATAACTATTGATAATGTAAAAGCGATTGAAAAGACAGTAAAAACTCCTGCTATGTTGCTTATATATTTGAAGAGAGCGGAGGCAATCAAACTATCGACCGCGTTTAAGGTGCCTATCGCCTCGTGTAACCAATTCTACATAACAAGTAATACCAGCACAAGCAAATATACAAATGTGGCTCTAATGCCTATTTTTGCCCTAACCAAGGCAAAGCAAAGCGGATACAAAAGGTATGTGTTCAATGCTACTTTTGACTTTGGGTTTGAAACGATTTTGGATATAACTGAAATGGTAGCAGAAGATTAACAAATATGCTGTATAACAGAAACACGATTAGCTCCAAGTGAATAATTATGAATTATATGGAAAATGTAAAAAAAGAAACAATAACAATACACTTTGAATATAATAGGAGTAAACTTAATCAAATAGAATGGTTCCTTAAAGAACGCGCAAACATGAAAGATATTGGAGGTAACAATGAGCGAGAAGATATTAGTGATAATAAGCCCATCACAACAGCAGAATAATGTATGTAAAGCAGGCGATAAAGAAGCAGACCATACACGAGAAATAGCAGAAAAATTGTATAACTTGATACGAAATGACACACGAATTGAGGCAGTACTTGTGCCTAAAATGTATGACATACCAGAGACTGGATATAAAAGATTAACAGCGATATGCACATACACACGCGATATAGCACTTAAATCAACTTGTAAGCAAAAAATACGATTAGCCATACACACAGACGCAACTGGGACTAACGCAGTAGCAAGAGGCACAAGCGTATTTTGGAAGCCAGGAGACACAACAGCAGAGAAGATAGCATCACAAATTATGAAAAGCGTCTCCGCCGTTTCTGGAAGACGCAGGACATATGCCCCAAAATCATATTCAGAAACAATGGTATATGGTACGACAAATGTATTGGTAGAACTCGACTTTCACGACAACGTATTGGGAGCGAATTTCATTCACAAATATAAGTCTGAGTTTGCAGAATCATTAAGAGTTGGGTTATATAACAGCATCTTCAATAGCTCCGCAAAGCAAACGGTAGAAAATGTTAATGTTGAAAAAACGACACACGAAATACTGACATTAGCAAGTGTTAATGTACCATTGTGGGAAAAAACGTTAAAGAATAAAAGAGAAGATATTTTTAAGTATCTGGATGCTCTGATACACATTGCGTATACACAGAGAAGTGGCAATAAGGAAACATATACGGATATACTAAAAAGAATTAGCGTAAACGGTTCGGCCTGGTGCGAAGCGATTCCAAAACAAACTGATACATATAAATATACAGGAATACTAATAGAAAGGATAAACAGTATAAAGAAGTAACACACAATAGCATATAGTAAACAAACTATATGCTATTTTTTATTAGGAGTATTTATGAAAATAAAAGAAATATTGAAAAAGGTGTTAAGTAAAAATGAAGTGCTGCCGATATATAAATTAGAGGGCAAGATAGCATCAGAATATGACGAAGAAGACGAAGAAGACGAAGATATGGAAGAAGAATATATTGAATTAGAAGTTCCATATATAAGAGAAATAGGTTATGCGACACACGAAAAAATATTTATAAAATAGTTGTTAAGTAAAATTGAATACTGCCGATATACAATATAGGAGGTATTAATATGGTAGACTGTGACGTATGTAAACACAAGATGGTATGCAGGTTCAGAGCAAAATATGTAGGAGTTGTAGCAGCAATAAGAAGCCAACACGACTACATAGACACACATTGTAAGTTACAGGACATAGAAGTAGAAGCAAACACATTTGTAGAATTAAAAAATTATATAAGGGGGAACAAATAATGAATAACTTTTTAGCAAACGCAGACAAAGATACATTTAATAACTCAATCATAGGTGTAAAGAACATAACTAAAGACGAGATAGTGAATAAGAGTAAGGAAATATTATATATAGGAACTTGTGCCATCATAGAGTTTGATACGGTTTGTAAGTTTATATCAGGTAAAAGTATTGTGTATGAGTACAACCAGGGCGTAAAGGCATATAACGAAATCAGAACAATCATAGAGCCTATAATGGTTGATATAAGCAAGGAAGACTACTCAAAGTGGGCAGATAATTATATTAAGTTAAACACAAAGTATAAGCGAGTATTGGCACTTAGAGATATAATAATGCATTACACTAACATATGCCACGCTAATATTGCGCTAAATGAGGAACAGACAGAAATTATAAAGAATATAAAAAAAGAAAGGAATAATTACTAAAATACTGTTAAGAAAAATAATAATGTGTCGATATAATATATGGGCGGTAGATATGAGAGACGTAATTTTAGTAAAACCTATGTTACTATGGGATAAGAATAAGAAAGTTTCATTATTCTCAAACTTTGAATTACTTCATAGCGAAATATTACCAGATGTAATAAAGAATAAGATTAGGCACTTAATAGCAGACGGACAGGATAGGGCAGAGAGAACTGGTAATGACGGTTATTTAGTTGCTGGGTTTTATTTCGCAAAGAAACTTAATCAATTTGTACAAGTATACAAAACAGAGATTGGAGAATAAGGAGAAATTATGAAGCGATTTAATTTAGTAGGCAGCGTTGATAAGGTTTCGGCAGGCAGGGCAAAGAAGTTTACAAATGTTGATTATATATATAATGGTATGATAATGTTTGGCAAAGAACCATTAGAAAAAATGTTTGATGAAAAAGTAGGAACAGTAGACCTGGCGTGTGTTGGCATTTTTGTAAACTTAGAAACAAAGACAATGGAAATAGAGGGTTGCCACTATAACGAAGGCGGAGAACTTGACAGAATGGCTAGTAAAATATTCTCACTTGACGGGATATACACCATAGCAAGCGATACATTTATATTTGAATACACAGAAAATAATATGTAATATAAATGTAACAAAAAGGTACTTGACAAATTACAGCAGCATGCTATAATAAAAACACAAGAACGGAGGTGCTATGATAAAAGCATACAACGCAAGAGACGGCACTTATTAAATTATCATTATAAACACATAAACACATAAGCATACACACATAGACGATTTGGAGGTATATAGTGAAGAAGCAGTATACAGAACAGCAAGCATTAGATATAGTAGTTGCAGGTGGCGTAGAAAAGAAGAATGGCAAGGTGTTGTACGTGAACAATGGAACAAATGGGTTAAAAGTTTGTGGAGCAATCGACTATCTAATGAACAACTGTGGTTATACTTTATTCGTTAACCCAAGCAAGTAATAATAAGACAATACGGGAGGATTTATAAATGAGTGAAATGAAAGACAAGGTACAGACAAGAGGAACTGCAACATTCCGTGGTATAATAGGTGGTTTGAATAACATTCGTGACGGTAAGAGCAAGTTTGGATTAACAAGCACAGACAAAATGAAGAAAATGCAGTTTAGCATTAAGACCTCAGAGTTTAATATACACTATGTGGATATTATGCAGTTTAAGGGCGGCAAGTACGGGCAGACAGTTATGATTGGACGTAAGAACCCTGATAGCGGTGATTATGAAAAGGCAGAAATTGATTGGAATATGAGAGCCTTAGACCTGCCAGACGGTTGGAAGTTAAGTACATTTGGTAACATTGCAGTTAAGACAAAAGGCGATGACAAGTATAAGACATTAGTTCCAGAGGACGCAATAGATAGCATTTTGGAAAACTTCACAGACGGCGATTCAGTTATGGTAATATGTGATATAAGACATAGTGAATCAAACGGAAAGTTATATACGAATATGTCAGCATTGCGCATCGGAACAGTAGACGAGGTTAAGTTTGACGCAAAAGACTTTGAAGAAGCAGCAGACTTTAGTGAAACTGTTGTATATCGTGGTATGTCCTCTAACGAAAATGGTATTACAATCGAGTGTTTGAGCGTTTCGTATAATGAAACAAAGACAAATGTGACATATGTAGTAGAGCCTGAGGATATGTCTGTTGTACAAGGCTTAGAACTTGTAAACGCACAACCAGGAGATGTTATTGAGTTTGTTGGCATAATCAATAATCGTGGCGAGTATGAGTATGTTGAAGATACCACAGAACAAACCACTCCAAGCAACTACTACGGGCGTAAAACAAAATCATATGAATACAATACAAGGGCTAAGAAAACCAAGGTTATTAAGTGGGAGAAGAAAAACTACCAAGCATATGGTTTTGACGAAGCCTCAATAAAGCGTGGTGCTGCCCTGTATATTATAAGTCCACCTGATTTAAACGCAGTAACCACACCACAGGATGACGACGATTTGCCTTTCTAAGATACAGCACGAATTAAGATATGGCACGAACACGGGTTAGTAGGTCTAACCCTAACAAATAATTATGATATAAGGAGAATGATTATATGGCTTTTATTAAGGCAAAACGCACAGGTATTTACCCAAAGGTAGCGCTCATAAGCCCATCTGGTGGCGGTAAGACATATAGCGCTTTGAGGTTGGCAACGGGTATGCAGAAGCAATTACAAGAAGATGGAATTGAAACAAGGATAGCATTTATAGGAACAGAGTCAAGCCGTGACGTTATATACGCAGACGAGTTTGATTATGATATCTTGCAACTTAAACCACCATTCACGCCAGAATCGTTTGTAAAGGCCATAAAAGAAGCTGAGCAGGCAGGGTACAAAGTGCTTGTATTAGATTCCATTACACACGAATGGAAAGGAACTGGTGGCATTTTAGAGATACATAGCAAGGTTCCAGGGTCTAACACCTACACTAACTGGAAAGAAGTAACGCCACGACATAATAAGTTTATAGACGCCATCATAGATAGTAGCATATTTATTATAGCAACTGTACGTGGTAAAGATTCATACGAGTTAGAAGAAGTGGACGGGAAGAAAATACCTAAGAAAATGGCAATCGGATATGAGCAGAGAAGCGATTTGGAATATAGCTTTACAAGCGCATTTGATATTGATTTGAAAAACCATACAGCAAAGACAGTAAAAGACAATACGCACCTTTTTGAAGACGATTTTGAAGAAGCGTTGACAGAAGAACACGGCAGGCAGATTGCAATATGGGCCTGTGGTGGAGATATCGAAGCTAAGATTGCTGAAATGGCAGCATCAGTAGCAGAGGGAAGACGCTTGCAGGAATTGAATGAACGAGCAGAAGCTGAGGAAATGGCACGATTAAATGGGCCTGCAAAGGTAGACACAAAGCCATTACCACCTATTGTATTACCAAAGGAATTAAAGATAAATGTTATTGCACCAGTTGTTAAAGCAGTTATAGAAACTGTTGTAGAAACACCAACACTAATTGTTTCACCTATTTCCACTAACCCACCTATAATTATACCACCAACAAGTGCAATTAACAATGCGCCACGTATGGAAAGCGTAGTAACTACAAAGCAATCTGCCGACGAGTTGCTTGCTTCTATAAGAGAAAGTTTCTCAACACTAAAACTCACTATGTCAAAAGACGAAATACTTGCAATTATGGAACGTGATGGTGGAACTAACAAGCCAACATTAACAACATCTTTGGATATACTAAATAAGATTGACGACCGTCTTACAAGATTAGTAGAAGAAATGTAAAGGGGTATGAGTATGGGATGTCAATATAATAATTGTAAACTTATAGAAGGAGCGGGTAAAACCGCTCCTCTTTTTAGACAAATAGACGGAAGATATTACCACGAAGAATGCTGGGCTAAAAGGGCGTGTAAGGTAAATTGCACCACTGAATTAACCAAGAGGGGTTTTATACGTAAAACAATAAATATGTCCTTAAAAACGCTTTTAGACGATGATAATATTGACCCTGGGTTACTACTATTTACAGTAAAAACTATTATTTCTGAAAATCTTGAACTTACTTCTCCGTTTGGTATTAAGTATTACTTGCAAAATGTCGATATAAAAAATAGGTGGGCAGCGATACAACGAATGATAAAAACAGCAGAGAACAGAGAGTTAAATGAAAATGCTGTAATAGAAAAGATAGAGGCACCCAAGTTCACTTATAAACCAAGCAGGCCGAAATGGACAAATATAGTATAAACAGGAGGGGAATATGGCAACAAAAATATATACAATGGCAGAAATATTCGGAGACAAAATGCCTGTTATACCAGCTACTAATATAGCAAAGGTAACAGATGCAGCGAATAGTATAGGAAAGAAAGTTGAAGTGCCAAATATAAAATCAAAACAGTTGGACGCAGCACAATTAAAAACAGATTCATATTATTCTGAACCAAGTTATACTGACAATACGCCAGGTATAAAAAAAGTAGCAGAGGCAATACCTCTACGTGATGATGCATCTGAATCACGTGTAATAGGAAGTATACTTGAAGAACCTGCGCTTATAATAAACTGCGAGAACTTAAAGCCGCGTATGTTTGTAAACTTACAATTAGGAATGCTGTATAATATTATCGAAGAGTTATATAATGATAACTTAATAGCAAAGATAGACGACCTTACAATAATATCGAAGATAGAGACAAATGAAAAGTACAAGAAAATATTATCAAAAGATGTAGCATATAATCAAAAAGATTGCAGACAATTTTTAGCAATGCTGCGTAGAACTGCTACAAACGACGTAAACGAGTATGTAAGAACTTGTACGAATATTATATCTTCTGACTTTATGAGAACAGCTATAAAGACATTTGATAAGACTGCTGAGAAGTTAAAAGCAGGAGACTTTAAGGGTAATGTAAACTCAATAAACTTAGCATTACAAGATACTGTGATGGCAATGGCAGAAAATTATCTTATAGAAGATACTATTGAACCTATGCACAGTAAGATAGATAAAGCGTGGGACGAGATAGTAGCAAGAAGAACTGAAGGTGCGTCAACTGGTTTCCCAAGTAAGTACCCACTAATAAATGAGTTTTATACATATGAGAAAGGCGAGTTAGTGTTGGTAGGTGGTAGAAAAAAATCTGGTAAATCTATGTTCTTCCTTAACGAAGCGATACATAAGTTAGAAAATGGTGTGCCTACAGCAATATTTGATACGGAAATGAGTACAAGACAATGGATGGAACGCTACTTGGCACACTCAACAGGAATAAGCGTAAGAGATATAAAGACAGGTAATTATAACGCAGAACAGGCATTACTGGTGGAAAAGGCAAAAGATTGGTTAAAGGCACAACCATTTGACCACATATATCAGGCAGAATGGACGCAGGATATGATATACACAATGGCAAAATCATTGCAGCGTAAAATGGGTTTGGAGTTTCTTATATACGATTATATAAAGGCAACATCAACAACAAGATTAGAGATACAAGAACACAATTATTTAGGAGATATGACAAACTTTCTTAAAAATAATGTCGCTGGCAAAATGGATATTGCTGTATTAGCAGGTGGACAAATGTCTCCTAAGGAAACTCGTATGGCAGACAGCGATAAGATTTCACGGTATGCTTCCGTTATCACATATTGGATACGAAAAGGTATTGACGAAGTAAAACCAAATAAAGGAAATTATAAGTTCTTCATAGCGGACAACAGGTTGGGCAGGCAGTTTGAGGAAGACGAGTATATAGATATGAAGTTCAATGGAGATATAGCCCTTATACAACAAGCAGGAAAGGAAGTTGAGCGTTGTAATCCGCTTGACTAAGGTGTGATATATGACAACACTTGAGTTAAAAGGTCATCTAAGACGCAATACAAACTTTATAGTAGAGCTGCTTGAAAAGTTAGGTTGTCATACCATCAGGGAGGCACAGTCAAAATCCATTAACTGTGCCTTGCCTGATGGGGATAATCCACGTGGCGTATGTGTGTTATTAACTGACGATAAGTTAACAACCATTTGCCATACACGAAAAGATTATGAGGGTGGAGATATAATAAAGTTTGTTGAATATTTAGGCAAACTTAATTTTAAGCAGAGCGTAAAGTTAATAGGCGGCATATGTGGTATAAACTATGTATCTACTGTACAACCACCTGCAAAAGAGGGATGCAATAAGTTTTTAAGTGAGTTTTGTTCATTTGATGACGATTTTGAATATAAAAATGATATATTAGACGAGGGATATTTCCATCAATTTATACAAGCACCACATAAGATTTTTGTAGAAGATGGTATAAGTGCAGAAGTTCAGGATATGATGAAAATTAGTTACGATATGCGTAACAGCAGAATACTAATACCTGTGCGTGATTTCGACGGTAGGTTGGTAACATTCAAAGGCAGAACAGTTGAGAAAAAATACAAAGAATTAGAGATAGCAAAGTATTTAGCATATTATCCATATAACGCAGAGGCATTGCTATTTGGATACAGTGAAAACTATTTTAATATAATGGCAGCAGGCGAAGTAATAATAGTAGAAGCCGAAAAAGGTGTTATGCAAGCAATGTCAATTGGTATAGACAATGTTCTCGCCGTGTCTAAGAGTTCAATATCAAAACAACAGTTATATAAAATCGCAGAATTGAATTGTGACGTAGTACTTGCCCTGGATAAAGACATAGAAGAGAAGCATATGAGAAGCGAAATGGCACGGCTTAATATCCCTTGTAAGAAGTCAATTATAGTAGACCGATATGATTTACTAACTGAGAAACAAAGCCCATTTGACGCAGGATTAGACGTGTGGAAGCAATTATACGAAACAAGAAAAATATTATAAAATAGTTGTTAAGTAATTTATGGCACGTGACGATATATAATATGTGAGAGTGAGATACACTACACAAAACATAAGGAGGCAGACAAATGGGTATACTAAATAGGATTGATAGAAATGCAGGCAGTATAGTTAGCTGTGACGAGTGTGGAAAATTGTACAATCAGGTAATAGAAGAACAAACACCAGGCTGCAAGTCATTAGACTACGATATGTGTCCGTATTGCAATCATTGCAACGGAAGAAGTGTGAGTGAAGAATATTATAATACAAAGATTTAAGGAGGATTGTATGAAAACATTTGAGGAATTATGTGACATGTCATACGAAGATATAATGAAATACACAGACAGCACAAACAGAGAGATGGCAGATATAATGGATATGGGCGCAGACGAGTTCAAAACATATGTAAAGGCGTGTTGTGATATAGAATTAGCATTAGAGGCAAAGAAAATTGCATCAGAAAACTTTATCAAAGCACTACACCAAGACGCTGCTATTCTTGTAGTATCAAGTAATATGTTCTTCTCAGAGGCAGAGGCAGAAAATAATAGAATAAGGCTTAATAAAAAGTTTAAAAGGCAGACAGAGTTGCTTGATATAGTAGAAGATATAATACGTAAGAAGAGAGAATGGGACGAAAAAGAATATGGAGTTAATAATACACAATTTAGAGAGGATGGTAGTTGGTATGGAAACAAACATAATATATAATGAAGATTGCTTAGTAGGAATGGATAAGATAGAAGACAAATCAATTGATATGATATTATGCGATTTACCATATGGAACTACCGCTGCTTGTAAATGGGATTCAGTTTTACCATTTGACAAGTTATGGAAACAATATGACAGAATAATAAAGGACGACGGAGTTATTGCACTATTCGGAGCGCAGCCATTCACAAGCGTTTTAATTTGTTCTAATTTGGAATTGTATAGATATAGTTGGATATGGAAGAAAAATACAGCAACAGGGTTTCTTAATTGTAACTATGCACCATTAAAAGCGTTTGAAGATGTATGTATATTTAGTAAATGTACAGTTGGTTCAGCCAGTAAGAATAAGATACGATATTACCCACCAGGGCTTGTAGCAATAGATAAGGTAAAGCACAACAACCCAAACAGCAAGTTTAGACAGTCACAAGGATATGAGAGTAAAAATAATATTATAAATAGCAACAAGGAGTTTGTACAGAAGTATAAAGGATACCCGAATAATATTTTGTGTTTTGATAGAGATAGTAACCCCATACACCCTACGCAAAAACCAGTTGCATTATGCGAGTATCTAATAAATACGTATACTAAACCTGGCGAGATAATCCTTGATAATTGTATGGGTTCTGGCACAACTGCAATGGCAGCGATAAACACAGGTAGGCTTTATATAGGTTTTGAATTAGACAAAGCATATTATGATAAGTCAAAGGAGCGTATAAAGGGGGTGTAATATGAAAAATGTAAATATTATCTCAGAAATACTGGATTATATAGAACATCTTTCGTATATAATATACAGACCCGTTAAGAAAAAGATAGATTGAAACAGCAGGCTATAGATAGAGTATTAGAAAAGGCGATATGGACAAAAATAGAACCATTCTATATAAAAACTGGAGCAAAGATAGGGATAGTATTTTGGCATAATACAGATATGTGTACAATACGTGTAAACGACAAACAGAACGTAAAAATTACCAAGGAACAATTCAAACAATTATATGCGGAAAGGGTGCGTGACGATAATGGATAATTATACTGTATTATCTCAGCAAGAAATAAACGAAGCAATAAATAAGTTAAATAGTACCATAAAGCAGAAAAGTAAAGGCAATAGAAGACACACACTATGCCAAACCATATTAAAGAAAAAGTATGAAGCTACAAGACATTACAATACTCAGATATGGTACGATGATATAGAATATATATGGTTTAGCACAACTGATGGGTTGCATTATACACACATTCCTACATATGCATATAAAAAGCAATATATCTCAGGAAGAAAGGGCACAGCAAAACAACTTACAAATAAAAAGGTAAGGCACACAAAAATTATACCAAACAGGCCAGCGGGTTACAGGATGATTTTTGATTATGATTGGTGTGTTTGGTAATGAGTTTGGTATTGATTATAGTAATATGACAACAGAATATATTTACGCGGCATCAATATTTAAACGCAACAAAGATAATATACTTTCAAGTGGCACAATTGATACGCCAGATTTCATAAAAAATTACATAGAAAAAAGACGTGCTTTTATAAAAAAAACGTACAGACATAAAAAAAACGAGCTCGTCTTGCAAGAACATTTTTCGGATTGGCAAGAATAGTTAGAATATAAAAGGGCAATTTTATCTTATCGCAGCTCGACCACCAGATGGTGACCACCCCGTCTAAAATAGCTTCTAAGACATTAAAAATAAAAAGTTGGATACGGGTACGTCTGGGACAATTTTTTAACACAGAGGCAAATAGACGGGTGTGCATCGAATGGATTACATAATATTATAATGAATGGAGAGGATAATATGCAAAAAGATAATACTGACAAAGCAAGTGGAGTTTATAAGACGCTTGGTGCATCAAATCACACAGACAATAAAAGAGAGGATAATGACTTTTACGCCACGGATTCAATCGCAATAGACGTTTTGCTTAAAGAGGGTAATATAAAACTACATAACAATGTATGGGAACCTGCTTGTGGAGAGTGACATTTGTCGAAAAGATTAAAGCATTATGGATATGAGGTATACAGTTCTGAGTTAATAGATAGAGGATATGGAGATGTTGGGGTAGATTTCCTTACAATAACCAAAACCTGGGATGGGGATATTGTAACAAATCCACCATACAAATATGCAGTAGAGTTTGTTAAGAAGTCCTTGGAAATTGTAAATACTGGTAACCATATTGTTATGTTCCTTAGACTACAATTCTTGGAGGGCAAGGCAGGGAAGAAATTATTTGAAATAAACCCACCTAAATATGTATTAGTTTCCAGTTCACGTATATTATGTGCTAAGAACGCAGATTTTGACGGGATGATTGCAGGTGGAGGGAGTGCAATTGCTTATGCTTGGTACGTTTGGGAGAAAGGCTACACAGGCGATACAATACTAAAATGGATTAACTAACGGAGGTATGAAAATGAACGAAAACTTATATGAGGCAACAGTTAGTTACGCAAAGTACATAAAGGAACACCAGGACAACGTTAAAAAGGCGTGGTTTGAAGTTAAAAATAAGTGCAACAACATTATCATCATATTAGGTGGCGAAGACCGTAATATGATAGACGGCCTAATTGAGAAACACGATAATTCAAAGTATAGCGCAGAAGAGTTTGCATCATATAGACAGTACTTCTACCCAGTAGAAACTGAGATAGAACCTGGCATAATAGAAATAGAGGGTAAGAATGCAGATGTATTCAACGCTGGTTGGAAACATCATTACCAAAATAACCCACATCACAATGAGTATTGGATAGACGGTGGAATAGATAGCAATACGTTTGAATATCTTAAACCTAAGACAGAAGAAAATATGTTGAACAGATGGTTGGTGGATATTATTGTACATTGTAATACAGAACCATTTTACACAGTAGAAATGGTTTGTGATTGGATAGCAATGGGCTATAAGTTCAAAGATAGTGCAAAAGATTATTACGCAAAGAATAAGGTAAAAATGGATTTACCTGAATGGAAGGATAAGCTTGTTATGACTATATTAGATAATGTTTATCAACAATAATGCAGGAGGTAACTTTATGAAAGGTAATCTAAATAAATCAAATGAGAAAGTAAAAGTCTTATCCTTTTTTTCAGGTGCTGGTGGACTTGACATGGGTTTTATAAATGCAGGCTGTGAAATTATTTGGGCCAATGACTTTTTTAAGTCTGCTGTAGACACATATAAAAAGAATATAGGCGACCATATAGTGCATGGGGATATAACAAAGATTAAAAGTAGTGAAATACCCGATAATCCCGACATCATTATCGGTGGTTTTCCTTGCCAAGGGTTTTCTATTGCTAATTCTAATAGGTCAATGGAAGACAAGAGGAATTTTCTTTATAAAGAATTAGTAAGAGTTGTTAAGGATAAAAACCCATTATTCTTTGTTGTAGAGAATGTTAAAGGTTTGTTATCAATGGAAGACGGTAAAGTAATTAAATTAATTATTTCCGATTTTGAAGCCCTGGGTTATAAAGTAGATTATAAAGTAGTTAATACAGCGGAATATGGCGTACCCCAAAAGAGAGAACGGGTAATAATAATTGGTAATAGAGTAGGTGCAGTAAATCCATTTCCAACACCAACTCATTATTTAGATAAAAAAATCGATGGTCTTTTACCTGCTATTACAGTAGAAGATTGTATTGGTAGCTTAGCGGATGTTGCCATAGGGGATAATGTTAAAACCTTAGATAATGGTAAAACAATCTATAATCATGTAGCCCAAACAAATGTTAGCCCTACCTTTATACAGAGAAAACATTTACTTAACCAAGAGGAAATATGTGATTATTTACGATTTTGGAGAGCTGAAAAAAACATATCAATAACAGCAATAGATACTTATTGTGGTTATAAGAATACAGCAGCACATTGGTTTAGAAAAGATAATAAATCTGGAAGTATACCAAAACCTGCTGACTGGATTAAGTTAAAAGAGTTATTGGATTTTGACAGCAAATATGACGAACAGGTTTTAGTGTTAGAGGAGAAAGAAATAAAATTCGAGCAATCACTAAGGGTAACGAATTGGGACAGACCATCTGATACGATAACAGCAACAGGACCTGAGATACATATTAATGGTAAGCGGAGATTGAGTGTAAGAGAATGTGCAATAATTCAAAGTTTTCCAGATGACTTCATATTTGAGGGGAGTCTGTCAAATATGTATAAACAAGTAGGAAATGCAGTACCACCTAAAATGTCAGTACAGATAGCAAAAGTAGTCATCGAAGAACTGAAAAAGTACAAGAGTAAAGGAGTTGAAGTAGTAGATGTTGCTGTCTAATAATGAGTAATATAATTGACAAGGGCACAGTATGTGAAAATTATACTGTGCCTAAAATTATTTTTAAAATACTACTAAACCTTATTGCAGGTTGTGACGATATATGTTATAGTGAGATATAAACAAATATTGAAAGGCGGTAAATTATATGATATACTATCATATGCACACAATGTTATCCAACGCAACGGCAGGTATGGACAGCATAACACCATACCAATCATACGTAACAAGAGCTAAAGAGTTAGGGTGTAAGGCTATGGCTATTACAGAACACGGCAACACACTTGAATGGCTTCATAAGAAGCAGTCAATAGAAAAAGCAGGTATGCGTTACATTCACGGAGTAGAGGCCTATGTTACGGAAACACATACACCAAAAGATGGTAAAAAAATTAAGGATAATTACCATATAATATTGATGGCGCGTAACTTTGATGGCTTTAAAGAATTAAACCGTCTTGTAAGTATGTCATTTAACCGTGAAAACGTTAAGGTTGTTGATGATGTTGTAAGGTTTTACAACAGACCTCGTATATCATATGATGAATTAAAAAGGACAAGCAACAACATAATAATAACCACAGCGTGTGTAGGTGGTATATTTGGGAAAGATAGTAATTTGTCTTCCGACTTTATAAAGTTCCTAAGCGATAATAAACATCGCTGCTTCTTAGAAATACAGCATCACACAGACGAAAAGCAAGGAAGATATAATCAGCGTATGGTAGGTATGAGTGAACAGTATGGAATAAAACTAATAGCAGGAACAGATACGCATATGTTGAATGAGGATGAAACAGAGGGGCGTAGACTGCTACAAGTAAGAAAGGGTATGGACAAGTCAGAGGCAGGAGAAGAAACTTGGCAGATGGCTATGTATACAAAGGAAGAGTTAATTGAATTGTACAAGAAACAGGGAAAGATTGATGCAAAATATTATACACAAGCACTTGATAATACAGATTTATTATATGGTATGACAGAAGATTACAAGATAGACACCAGCAATAAATATCCGACGTTCTCTGAGAATCCAGTACAAGAAGTTGCAAAGATATGTAAAGACGCTGCTATTGTAAAAGGAATTGAAATGACACCAGATGTTAGGGATAAACTTAATTATGAAATGGCAACATATAAAAAGAATGGCGCATTAAACCTTATGTTGTTAGAGTATGAAATAAAGTCGTGGGCTAAGGCTAATGACATATTCTACGGGGAGTCTCGTGGTTCTGCTGCTGGTAGTATGATAGCATACTTAATGGATATAACCAGGGTAAATAGTATGCAGCATAAATTGAACTTTGAACGGTTTATGAACTCTGAGCGTATATCACTCGCTGATATAGACACAGATTGGCCGCCAAGCAAGCGTGAATTAATTAAAAAGTACATACACGATAACCCAAAATATTATTCAGCAGAGATAGTTACATTTAATACTATTGCACAAAAGGGTTCTATAAGAGACATAGCAGGTGCTATGAACATAGATTTAGCAGAAGTCAACAAGATTTGTGCTACATTAGAAAATGATAAGGACTTGCAAAAGAATATGGAAAAGTACAAATCTTTATTTAAGTACGCACGTATCGTTGAGGGAACTGTAACTTCAATAGGTAGTCATCCTGCTGCTACAATATGTTCTCCTATTGACCTAATAGAAAATGTAGGTGTTATAACTATATCAACAAATGATTATCCTATATCTTGCCTTAATATGAAAGAAATCGAATCCCTAAACTTTGTAAAACTGGATGTATTAGGACTTGACAATGTGGAAATCATAGACAACACTTGTAAATTAGCAGGGATAGAAACGTTACAATCTGACAAAATGAACTTTGAAGACGAAGCAGTATGGGCAAGCATAAACGAATCAGCAGTTGGTGTATTTCAATTCGAGGGAGAGTTTGCACACACATACCTATGTAATGTTTTGTCAGAACAAACATTAAAGAATATACGTAGGTTTAACCCAGCCGTAAGTAAGCTATACCTAATGGCAGTAGCAAATGGTGCTATACGCCCAGCAGGACAATCTTATAGAGATGCATTAGCACGTGGAGAACTGCAAGACAACGGACATAACGCTCTTAATACATTCTTAAAAGATACGAATGGATACTTAGTGTTTCAGGAACAGATAATAGAGTTTTTGAACAAGTTTTGTGGATATACGATGGGAGAGGCAGATGTAGTACGCCGTGCATTTAGTAAGAAGATAGGAACAGAAGTACACATACCAAAAATTAAGTCTGGTTTTATAGTCACTATGAAAGAAAAGTACGGTACCCAAGAAGAAGAATCTGAAAAGTTAATTGTAAACTTCTTACAAGTAATTGAAGATGCTTCTGCTTATCTCTTCTCTCTTAACCACTCCTTGCCATACTCTATGCTTGGTTATATGTGCATATACCTAAGACACTACTACAAAATAGAGTTCCTAACTGTCTTATTGGATATGAACTATGACGATATGGACAAAACAGCAGCGATAATGGAATACATAAACACTTGCACAGACATAAAAGTACTTTCTCCACGGTTCAGGAAGTCAATAGCAACACACAGAATGGATAAGGCAAACAATATAATATACAAGGGAATAAAGTCTATAAAAGGACTTAACGACAATGTAGCATCCGAATTATACAAATTAAAGGATAGTAATATCAAATCATTTGTAGACTTGTTAAAGGACATAAGCGGTATGGGTATAAATGACACACAGTTAAAAACGCTGATAAAACTTGATTTCTTTGAAGAGTTTGGTAAGTCACAAAAATTATGTGCAATACTTGACTTATACAATACAATAGGAAAATCAAAGGTATTTAGCAAGAAGAAAGAAATAGACCACGCACTTGAAGCATTGTTAAAGACACATTCACGAGAAACAGAAAGCCAGTATAGAGATATAGACACTAATTTTATATTAGACGAGTTGTGTGCAAATATACCAAACGAGAATATACCGATTAGAGAACGCATAACGACACAGTTAGAAATGATGGGATATATAGACCTGGGTATAAAGTGTCCTAAAAGCACTTGTATCGTTATGGATATAAACATAAAGTACAAACCAAAGGTTACACTTATGTCACTAAGAACCGGTAAGACAGTTGTTGCTAAAATTACAAAAGACCTGGTGTGTGATATAGAAAAAATGGACTTATTAACAGTAGACAAACTTGTACAAGAGCCAGGTTGGATGCGCACAGAGGATGATAAATGGGTAAGGGATGAAAAAAAGATGGAATGGCACGTTAAGAAGTTTACCAAACTTTCCGATAATATGATTGAGGGGAACAAATAATATAAAAATTATATTGAAATACCCCTTGACAACATACAGGCTGTGTGTTAGTATGAAAATGTACTAACACACAGCACCATTTGAAAGGTGGTATATATGAACAATTCAGAAATAGTTCAAAAATTCTTAAACACATACAAGTTAGATAATAGGTCACCAGAAACAATAAAGACATATGGGATAATATTAGAGAAGTTTACCAAGTGTGTAAAAACAGACTTATCACAATTATCATTACACGACATAGACACATTTAAGTTGTATATGAATAATAAAAAATACTCATATGCGACAATAGCGCAACACCTTATGTGCGTAAAATCTTTCATAGGGTTCTTAGCAAATTACAAATACATTACAGAAGACTTCTCACGATTAGTAAAGCTACCAAAACGCCCACAAACAATAAAAGAGAATGATGGGATGACACTTGGCAATCAAAAAAAGTTCATAGACTATTTACTAACACTAAACGACACAAAGACGGCAATATCACATAAGTTAATGCTTATTATATACATTATGACAGGCGTTAGAAAGAATGAATTATTAAATGTAAAACCACAAGATGTTGACCTAAATAACGGTACAATACTTATACACGGTAAAGGCAACAAGGAAAGATATGTGCCAATACCATCAATGATTGCAACAGAACTAAAATCTTATATGCGTAAATACACCTTACCTTTGAAATATGATTTCATATTTTCGAGTAATGGTAGTAAGTTATCAGATTCAACCGTAAACAAAATATTAGAAAGGAGGCTTGATGAGGCAGGCATAGAAGATATACGTGTTCACGGTCTAAGACATAGTTGTGCTAACGCCCTATTTGAATCAGGAGCAAACAAGGACGAAGTACAAATGGCATTAGGACACGAAAGCGTAAAAACAACAGAGAAGATATACATAAACTATACGAAAGAGAAACAAATGAGCGGATTTTCAAAAAATATATTGAACAGATAAGGAGATATGATTTATGGATACAATTTTGCAAGTAGTTCTGATAATACTTTTGGTTTTTGCACTTAGTGGCTTGGTAATGTGGTTCAAAAAAACGAATAACAAACCTATGCTGGACAAAATAAATAGTGTGGCCTCAATATTAAAACCACTAATTATTCTAATCAATAAAGAGTATGATTATACATATGAAGATGAGATTTCAACAATTATTGAATGTGTAACAGAATCTATACGGTTAATTACATTTAATATGCAAGTAGCAGAAGTAACAGATTTATTTAATTTAACAGTCGATATGACATTAGATATGTTACGCGAAGCTGATATGGTTGTAGACGAAGATGTTGAAACAATAGTTAAGTTAATAACCAACGTTATTGTAGCATACATATCCTAATATAAATACTCTCCTGAAGCTAAAAAATGCCTGTATGAGTTAATTCTCATACAGGCATTATTATTATTATTATTATTATTATTATTATTATTATTATTATTATTATTATTATTATTATTATTATTATTATTTATTATTATTATTATTATTATTATTATTATTATTATTATTATTATTATTATTATTATTATTATTATTATTATTATTATTATTATTTATGGTTGTTCTACTCTTTCATTTCCTTCAATTAACGCTTCAATCTTGACCTCTCTTTTTTCTAATGAGAATAAGTTCATACCAGTTATAGCAGACGTTATAGCAATTGTTAAATACAATAAGTTCTGTGGGATATCTCCATTTGCTATTACCGAATATGCACTCAAACCAATACATACTATAAGTGAAAGCATAATCAAACTTACCTTACTCTCGTCAACTGAAAGCCCGTCTGATATAAATGTAGCAATATTAGGCCATTTTTTTATTCTAATTAACTTATATAAAAAAACAGATATTACAACACATAGAAGTATAAAATATGATAACTGCATAAATACCCCTTACCCATCAATACCAATGGATTCTGAACAATCAAAAACCTTCGTCTTTACATTTGCTTTGCGCCTGTGTAGATTTAATATATTTTCAGAATCTTCCTCGCGCCTATCCAT
>Ga0316608_1000296_pt1 | contig 25009 bp, 19 predicted proteins | sample MIS2016152B_MG_FD_207673 | JGI IMG/M metagenome (GOLD analysis project Ga0316608, IMG submission 207673) | Microbial mat bacterial communities from Middle Island sinkhole, Lake Huron, Michigan, United States - MIS.2016.152B | ecosystem: Environmental > Aquatic > Freshwater > Lake > Sediment...
CTTTATCGTCATATTGGACCTGATACGGATGTTCCAGCTGGCGATATAGGCGTTGGTGGTCGCGAAATAGGCTATTTGTTCGGTCAGTATAAGCGTCTCAAAAACGAATTTACCGGGGTGTTGACTGGTAAAGGACTTGGTTGGGGGGGGAGTTTGATAAGACCCGAAGCTACAGGATATGGTTGCGTTTACTTTGCTGAAGAAATGCTTAAGACCAGACATACTGATTGCCGCAATAAAACTTTTGTTATTTCGGGTTCAGGAAACGTTGCTCAGTATGCTGTAGAAAAAGTCATACAATTAGGCGGAAAAGTAGTTACTTTGTCCGACTCCAACGGATTTATTCATGACCCAGATGGTATTGATGCTGAAAAACTCAATTTTGTTCTGGAACTCAAAAATGTGAAACGGGGACGCATCAGTGAGTATGCCGATAAGTATAAAAAAGTTGAATATTTTGAAGGTCGTACCCCATGGGGAGTTAAATGTGATATTGCCTTGCCTTGCGCCACCCAAAATGAGGTGAACGAAATTGATGCCCAAATGCTCGTTAGAAATGGTTGCATTGCTGTTTCAGAAGGAGCTAACATGCCTTCTACTCCTGAAGCTATTAGCGTATATCAAAACGCAAAAATTCTCTATGGACCTGGAAAAGCTGCAAATGCTGGTGGTGTAGCTACCTCCGGTTTAGAAATGACCCAAAACTCAATGCGTTTAAATTGGTCGCGGGAAGAAGTTGATTCCAAATTACACCAAATAATGGTTAACATTCACGAGGCATGCTTAAAATATGGTCGTGAAAATAAAGAGTACGTAAATTATGTTAATGGTGCAAATGTCGCAGGCTTTATTAAAATAGCCGATGCAATGATTGCTCAGGGAGCTGTATAATTCGCGCCATTATTTTTATTTTACAAATTTAGGCATACTTGCCTGTAGATCATCAATCAAAGAAAGCCGGGTTTTCCCGGCCTTTCTTTTTATACGAACTATTGCTTAATATAATTGGTTAATACAAATAGTAAGGTTGGCTTTCGATTTCTTCGAAATAGTTACTTTTGCCGCCTTAAATTTCCGAAAATAAATGTTTAAGATTAAAATATGGGTTCAAATAGAAAAGACGAAGCATTGAATTATCACTCTGAAGGAAGACCCGGAAAAATTCAGGTTATTCCTACTAAGCCTCATACTACACAGCGAGATTTGGCACTTGCCTATTCTCCGGGTGTGGCAGAGCCATGTCTCGAAATAGAGAAAAACCCACAAGATGCATATAAATATACTGCTAAAGGCAATTTAGTTGCAGTCATTTCTAATGGGACAGCTGTATTGGGATTGGGAGATATTGGAGCTCTGGCGGGGAAACCTGTTATGGAAGGGAAAGGTCTTTTGTTTAAAATTTTTGCAGATATCGATGTTTTCGATATTGAGGTAAATGAAAAAAATCCGGAAAAGTTTGTTCAGATAGTAAAAGCAATTTCGCCGACTTTTGGAGGTATTAATCTTGAAGATATTAAAGCACCTGAATGTTTCGAAATCGAAGACCGCCTTAAAGAAGAATTAGACATTCCGATAATGCACGACGATCAGCATGGAACGGCTATTATTTCAGGAGCAGCTCTTCTCAATGCTCTTGAAATTACAGGAAAGAAAATTCAAGATATTAGGATTGTAGTAAATGGAGCTGGTGCAGCAGCCTCATCTTGCGCTAAATTGTATATCCATTTAGGGGCCAAACTCGAAAATATTGTGATGGTCGATAGCAAAGGTGTAATTTCGGTTCGCCGCAAGGATCTAAATAGTCGGAAACTTCCATTTGCAACAAAGCGAAATGTGAAAACGCTTGAAGAAGCATTGAAAGAGGCAGATGTGTTTCTGGGCCTTTCTGTAGCCGATGTTCTTTCCCAAAAGATGATTCAAAGTATGGCTTCTGATCCCATTGTTTTTGCTTTAGCCAATCCGAATCCCGAAATTTCGTATAATCTTGCCATTACTTCCCGCCCTGACATTATTTTTGCAACCGGTCGCAGCGACCATCCAAATCAGGTTAACAATGTTCTGGGCTTTCCCTATATTTTCAGAGGCGCACTTGATGTAAGGGCGACTTGTATTAATGAAGAAATGAAAGTTGCTGCAACATATGCCATAGCCAACCTTGCTAAGGAACCTGTGCCTGAAGTGGTAACCGTAGCATATAATTCATCCCACTTAAGTTTCAGCCGTGAATATATTATTCCTAAACCTCTCGATCCACGACTTCTTGTAACCGTAGCTCCATCTGTTGCTAAAGCGGCTATTGAAAGCGGAATAGCCAAACTGGAAATTTCTGATTGGGATGCTTATATAGAAGAGCTTCATCACCGCATGGGTATCGACAATAAACTTATGCGTGGATTGACTGAAAAGGCAAAAGAAAATCCCAAACGTGTGGTTTTTGCCGAGGCCAATCATTTAAATATGCTAAAGGCTGCTCAGGTTGCACGTGACGAAGGAATATGTATACCAATTTTATTAGGAAATGAAGACCGCATTGAGAAAATAATTGCCGAAAACAATATCGATCTGGCAGGTGTAGAAATCATCAATATGCGCCATGATCGGGAAGAGGAACGTCGGAGCCGTTATGCTAATTTGCTTACAACCAAAAGGCAAAGGGAGGGGATGACATACCGTGAGGCTTATGAAAAAATGTTTGACCGAAATTATTTTGGCATAACTATGGTTGAGGCAGGAGAGGCAGATGCCTGTATAACTGGAGTGTATACCAAATTTGACGACGCCATCAAACCCGCTATCGAAATTGTAGGCATGCGCGATGGACTTAAGCATATTGCCGGATTGAATATTGTAAACAACAAGCTGGGAACTTTCTTTTTTGCTGATACAATGATAAACAGGAGTCCTAATGCTGTTTCGCTTACCGATATTGTATTATTGACTCATGAATCAGTAAAACTGTTTAATATAACCCCTGTAATGGCAATGCTTTCGTACTCTAATTTTGGGGAACGAAATATTGGAAGTCCTGCTATTGTGCATGAAGTTGTATCGCATATCCATAAAGAGCATCCTGAAATATTAATCGATGGCGAAATGCAGGTAAATATTGCCCTGGATAAAAAATTGAGGCATGAAAAATTCCCTTTTTCCAAAATCAATAATATGGATGTCAATACGCTAATATTTCCAAACTTAAATTCGGCTAATATTTCCTATAAGTTGATGCTGGAAATAGGAATGAGCGAAACTATTGGCCCCATTCAAATGGGCTTAAATAAGCCAATTCATATTCTGAACATGGAAAGTTCGGTCAGGGATATTGTTAACATGGTTGCTATAGCTGTTATTGATGCAGGTTTTGAAGAACAAAAAGGAAAAAAATAATACCCCGAATTAGTTTGCCAAGCATAAATGAAAAGTGAATAATACTATGAGAACAGCTGAATTGTTTAAAATTCGGCTGTTTTTATTAGGGGTTAACTGATAGATTATTTTAGTGAGAAAAAAGAATTCACTATTTGAACTATTCTATCTGAAAACTGGAATTTCGGGAGCTCGGGTTACAAAGCTCTCCGGAGATAATAATTGTTCGCCTGAGATGGCTATAGAATTTGTACGACTGTAATTTGGCTTATTGGGATATAAATAAAAACGAATTTCAAGGGTGTTAAAAACAAGCCGTTCATTACGAATGCGGATTCCAAGGCTTAATCCTGAATGTACAGGGTTTATAAATATATTTTTATTATCGCTTAGCCAACTAAATTCAGCCGAGGCAAAAAATACAAATCGGAAATTATAAAAATACCATGGAGAAAAGCAAACGGTCTCCAAGTTGATATTTAACCTTTGGTTACCGCGAATTGAATCGTTCAGAAAACCACTAAGGCCATATTTTTCATTAATCGTTAAATATTCATCATTATTCCTATTAATTCCATTGGTATAATTGGCATCTACGAAATGTCTGAATTTAAATTTTTTATACCTGTATAATGGTGTGAAATGGTTAAGTTTTGCGGTTATAAAACCTTGATTTAAGTTATTGGTTCTTATAAAACCACCACAAGCGGCACTTAAATAAAAATATCCCCATTTATCATTGTATATTCCTTTTGCTATCTTGGTTCCCAGATAATAGCGATTTTGAAATTCATTAATTTCATATCCTGCATAGAGCTGAGCTTCTATACCATATGGTATGTCTTCCGTACGGCCATAATTATAAATTAGGTTTGACTTGAAGAAGTTTTGTTTAGTAAAAGTAATGGACGAAAGATAAAGTGTTTTATTCTGATATTTATAAAACTCGTTTTCTGTTACCTGAGGTCTACTAAATAAGTAAGTATTGGTGACTCTTATCGTAAACGTTAAATTTCTTCTGGAAGGTATTAATTGATTATCAGATTTTAGGCTAAATGATCGTCCGCACCAAAAATCTCCTGTTGAGAAATCAACAGGAGCAATTATGGACGTGTCCTGATAATTGAACCCGTCTATCCTACTAGTTTTGAAAAATGATGCACCTCCCGCATATTTTATATTGGGAGTATAGAAGCTTCTGTCAAATGAAACACCATAAGTTTTTAAATCGAATTTATCAAGGTAATACCCTTTTCCCCGAATAAAACTACCACCAATATTTGGGATACCATACATCCCTTCATATCCAAAAGAAGGATTTTCTTTAGAGTTCCAATAAATAGTATTTTGATTTTCGTTTCCAAACCCTAAAATGTTTCTATCCCAAAATTCAAAATTGCCGGAATATAATTTATCAATTTGAAAACCAAATGCTTTAGACCAAACATCTTTAATAATTATTATCACATCTACCGAATCGCTGTTTTGACCTGATTTTTTTATTAAAATTTTAGCGTCCTGTATATAAGGTTCTTCGCGTAAAACCCTTTCATTATCGGCAAGTTTTATTGGGTCGAGAAGATCGCCTTTTTTAATTAATAAATTATTTTTCAATAGATAAGGTCTTGTTTTAATATGCATTTTATTACCGGTACGTTCAATCCAACCTGCAGGTAATGCCGTTGTATCATTCAATGAGGGGCCAAATACATCGAGTTGTTTAAAAATTACAGTTCGTATGATCTTGTTTTTATATTCGACGAAACTCAATTCACTTTTCTCGTTAGACTTATCGTCAATTGAAACTTGAGGCTTTCGTTTCACTAATAACATATTTCGAAGTTCTCTGGTTAACCTGCTATATTGTGCAGAACTGTCAATTTGCTCAATAAATTCTTCTTCGCGCGATTTATGAATTTTATATGAAAAGCCAGAGGGGATTAGTAAAGCAGTATCTTTTCGCGAAATATAAGAACGGTTATTTATTGTTAGGATATAGCCCTTTTTTAATTGAATTGTATCTAATTTAAGAATTTGATACGATTCCTGGGAATATAATCCTGACAAACAAATGCACGAGTATAACAATATAGAAATTAGCCGAATGATATTCTTGTATATTTTATAACGTTAAAGCAATAAACATGCAACAACCATATTCAACAATAATATCTTTTAATTAATTTACATCATCAGAATTATAGGTGAAACCAAGCCGCTTGCCTGTTTGGATGCGGGAAGATTCAATTTTATTATTTATTTGTTCAACATTGATAATTTTTACATTATCGTATGGGGGAACAAGTAAATCAAATTCAAGGGCATATTGAATGGAGGAATTTACAATATCGCGAAGTACTTCCTTATCGATGGTAGATGTTCCGAAATTATTTAACCAGTAGCTCATTTGGCGTTTTCCCTCAACAAAATAATAACCATCTTTATTTACAAATAGTCTTGCCACTAAATATCCGAGATCTTCCATCCGGTTATATTTAAACGAGTCATTTAGAAAATTATAAATACTGATCATTCCGCAATAGCTGGAAAAAGGATTGTCTTTCACATATGAATTTTGCCAGATTAAATGACTTCGGTCGAATTCAAAAGTATTGGTATGCATACTAAAGACAAGTATATCTCCCGCAATTTTTAGCTGAGCATCAAATCTTCCATTATCTTTGTATTCAAGATAGACCCTTTCATCCATGCCTTCCAGATTGGAATTATAATTTATCTCAATGTATTTAAGAACTTTTTTTAATAAATTAAATGAAGTCAGCGTAGCGTCAAAGACCCGATGTTTTTGAATGGATTTTTCTTTAATTGTTTTAATTATTAGCTCTTTTTTATCAACATTGCTCATAGTGGATCTTTTAGAAAGCTTATATGATTATACGTTTAAGTAATAATCATATTAAACTGTAATATAAATTAATAAGATCTGGCAAAAATAACACGTTTGTTCGATGGCTTACCAGTACGAATGCATTTTCCATGCTCCTCAATTGCATCAAAAGGAATACAGCGAATTGTGGCTTTTGTTTCTTCTTTTATGAGTAATTCAGTTTCTTCAGTACCATCCCAATGTGCCAGAATAAAACCACCTTTGTCATCCAGAATTTGCTTAAATTCCTCGTACGAATCAGTTTTGAAGGTATTGTTTGTCCTAAAGTCAAATGCTTTTTTGTAGATATTCTTTTGAATATCCTCCAACAGTTCCGCAACAACAGTAATTATCTGGTCAACCGGATATACTTTTTTCTCCAAAGTGTCTCTTCGGGCAATTTCTACTGTTCTATTTTCCAAATCCCTTGGACCAATTGCAATACGAACAGGCACCCCTCTTAATTCGTGTTCAGCAAATTTAAAACCAGGTTTGTAATTATCACGGTCATCAAATTTTACTGAAATTCCCTGGCTTTCCAATTGTTTTTTTAATGGAAGAACAGTTTCTGAAATCAGTTGTAATTGTTCAGGTTTATTATATATAGGAACAATTACTACCTGAATAGGGGCTAGCTTTGGAGGTAAAACCAAACCATTGTCGTCCGAATGTGCCATAATAAGAGCCCCCATTAAACGGGTTGAAACCCCCCATGAAGTGGCCCAGACATATTCCTGCACTCCTTCTTTGTTGGTGAATTTAACATCAAAAGCTTTAGCGAAATTTTGTCCTAGAAAATGTGATGTTCCTGATTGCAAAGCTTTTCCGTCTTGCATTAACGCCTCGATACAATATGTATCAATAGCTCCGGCAAAGCGTTCGTTGGCCGTTTTATAACCGCGTAAAACTGGCACAGCCATGTATTGTTCCACAAAGTCAGAATATACATTTATCATCTTCATAGTTTCATCTAAGGCTTCTTGTTCAGTAGCATGAGCCGTGTGCCCTTCCTGCCATAAAAATTCAGCGGTACGCAGAAATAAGCGGGTTCGCATTTCCCAACGTACCACATTTGCCCACTGATTTATTAATATTGGCAAATCACGATAACTTTGGATCCAACCTCTATAAGTATTCCAGATGATAGTTTCAGAAGTTGGCCTAACTATAAGTTCTTCTTCCAGTTTTGCATCTTCATCCACAATAACACCTTTACCGTTAGGATCATTTTTTAACCGGTAATGGGTTACAATTGCACATTCTTTGGCAAATCCTTCCACATGGCTGGCTTCTTTACTGAAAAATGATTTAGGAATGAAAAGTGGAAAATATGCATTTACATGTCCTGTTTCTTTAAACATTTTATCCAACTGGTCACGAATCTTTTCCCATATGGCAAATCCATAAGGTTTAATAACCATGCACCCTCTCACTGCTGAATTATCTGCAAGATCGGCCTTTACCACTAAATCGTTGTACCATTGCGAATAATTTTCTGCTCTACTTGTGATCTCTTTTGCCATTTTCTTTTTTGGTATAGTATTTGTATTGTTATATTTGAACTTTAATTTTGCAAATAAATAAAATCTTGACTAATATTTAACACCTAAGGAGGACGTGTTATGAAAACAAAACTAACAATTATTTCTGTTACAGCATTACTTTTAAGTGCTTGTTCTTCCAGTTACCTGGCCTCCGGTGGATATGACGATATTTATTATACTCCCGGAAAGGATAATAATTCATCATCTTCTGCTGCTCCAGTTTCCCCTTCAAAAAAGAGTTCTCAGGAAGGATTAACTGATTATGAGAAATACCGCCAATCTTTGGAAAACGGAGATGCCACTGCACAAAATTCTCAAAATCCCGATACAACGTTAAATTATAATGAAAATACCCCGCAAGTGGCTGGTAATAATGATGATCAGCAGCCTTATGTCGAATCGGAACAATATTATGATGATGGCAGGGCTACTGTAAATAATTATTATTATATGGACGATTATTACGACGATTATTATTACGCTTCGCGTATTCGTCGGTTTCATGGTCCGTCATTTGGATATGGATATTATGATCCGTTTTATACCAATTCATATTATTACAATCCTTTTTCATGGAGTTTTGGATTTTCAATAGGTAATTGCTGGTCATGCGGTGGTTATTATCCTGGTTATTCTTATGGATATGGTTACCCATATTATTATGATTACTATCCTTCTTATGGATATGGTTACTCTGGGTCATACTGGCATGGTTACCGCAATGGGTATTATGATGGTCGCTATACAAACAGCTTCTACCGAGATTATTATTCTTCTTCATCCAGCCGTGGTTCTTACTATAATGGACGAATTCCAAACAGATCGAGTTCTACCGGATACAGAACAGCAACCGGGGGTAATTCAGGCTATCTTCCTAGTAGCAGAGCATCTAATAACTCTTCAAATTCCGGAAACAGAGTTAGTTCTTCAACCGGAAGGCGTTCTGGTGAAGGATATACTCCAAGTTCAGCAAGAACAGAGTATACAAGACCATATAATCCATCTTCCGGAAATGCATCCACATCAACTACCGGAAGAAGAAATGAGAGCAATAGTGGCAGTGCCCGCTTAAAAAGCACGGAATCGACTAGTCCAAATACATCTTCGGGAAATGATTCCAGAAGGACTTATACTCCAAGCTATAGCAAACCAAGAACATCCAGTGTTCCAGCTTATAACAATAATTCAGGCAACTATTCAACCGAGAGACGTGGAACTTCATCGAGTAGCGGATCAAGTACATATAGTTCTCCCCGTTCAACCACACAACCCACTTATTCGCGGCCTTCCTCATCAGGAAGTTCTTCGGGTGATAGCAGAAGATCAAGCGGAAGTTCGAGTTATTCACCTAGTCGTTCATCCAGTAGTTCCTCTTACTCTCCATCAAGTTCTTCCGGATCATCCAGCAGAAGTTATTCTCCTTCAAGTTCTGGCTCCAGTTCAGGTTCAAGTTCAAGTGGAAGTTCAGGATCTAGCTCTGGCGGTTCATCCTCCTCTTCAGGTCGTAGGAACTAAGGCTTAAGTTGAATAGTATAATTTGGAGGTCCCATTTATTAAAGGTATACTGGGATAGTTATGTACAATAAAATATAATTACAATCTTTATGAAGACTAATATAAAAGCAATAATAGCTCTTTTATCCTTTTCATTATCAGCTATTGCACAGAATGAATCGGATGCATTGCGTTTCTCTCAGAATTATTCGGGTGGTACTGCCCGTAGTTTGGGTTTATCGGGGGCTTTTGGAGCACTGGGTGGAGATCCTTCAAGTTTAAGTATTAATCCTGCAGGTATAGGAGTTTACAGGGCATCAGAGTTCACTATCACTACTGGAGTAAATTACGACAAGGTTAAATCATCTTATCTTGGTTCTAGCTACGAGGATTATAAGTATAAACTAAATATTTCTAATTTAGCTTATATATACACTTATAATACCAATAAAACTCAAGGATGGGTAAGTGCAAGTTTTGGAATTGCATATAACCGTTTAGCTGATTTTAACCGGAATATCTCTATTCGTGGTAACAATGCTCAAAGTTCGTTGATGGATGAGTTTGTATATAATTCAAACAATGGAATGGGTAGTGAATTCTATGAAGATTTGGCATATTTAACTGAAGCGATGGACTACAATGAGATTGATAGTAAGTATTATTCTGATTTTACTCTAGATGGATATGGTCAGTCTCAAAAGAAAAATATAGTTACAAAGGGAGGGATTGGTGAGTATGATTTAAGTTTTGGAGCTAATTTTGGGAATGTTCTATATTTGGGTGCAACTGTTGGAGTTCAGCGGGTTGATTATGAGGAATTAAAAGATCATACCGAAACTGATGTCAATGGGACTTTAGAATATCTTCAATCGTTTTCTTTTAAAGAACATTTTAATGCGTATGGTACTGGTTACAATTTAAAAGTTGGGGCCATTGTAAAACCTGTTGATTTCTTAAGATTAGGCTTAGCCGTTCATACCCCCACTTTTTATAATCTAACTTCGGAGTTCTACACCAATATGGATACCTATTTTGATAAAGGATCTCCTGCTGATATGCATGAGAGGTCTGATTTAGCTTCATCAGATTATCTGCTTACAACTCCTTTTAAGGCCATTGGAAGTGTAGCATTTATTTTTGATAAATATGGTTTGTTCAGTTTAGATTACGAAATGGTAGATTATACAAAAGCCCGTTTTCGTTCTGATGAAGATGATTATAGTGTTGTAAATACAGCTGTTGGAGATGTTTATAAGAAAACTTCAAATATTAAGGCTGGTTTAGAAGGGAAATTAGGTCCATTTTCAGCCAGAATTGGTTATGGTTATTATGGTAGCCCATATTCAAGTAGCAGTAACTTGTTAAACAATAGCTATAAATATCAATCGTATTCAGCTGGGTTTGGAATTCGTGGAAAATCGGCTTTCTTTGACGTCGCATATGTTGTAAATAAAAGTAACGAAGAACTAAAACTATACAGTAGCGCCTATCCTAAACTGGAAATAAATCAATCAAAAATTATGGCCACCTTAGGATTTAGGTTTTAAGAATTTCAGAGTTTCTTGTTTTTTTATAATTAGGGTTTTTGGGTTTATGTGATGGACAGGTGAAAACCTGTCCATTTTTATATACCCTTTATAATATCATGGCTTTCAGGCCCAACAGCGAAAACTAAATCCAGTATAGATAGGTTAGGCGTGAACCCAAATTTATCGTCAAAAACCTGTCTGTAAGGTTTAAAAAAGCTATTGTTCTCCTCATTTTTAGGCGTAATGGAATATCGATAATCGGATATATCGGGAATAGATTTTTCAAAAACAGAGGTAAATTCAATTGGGAGAGCTATTTTTAAAATAGTACAGCAAGTTTTTAAAATTTGTGTATTGAATTCTATTAGCGATTTATATTGATTTTGAAAGAAAGGGTTAATATCGTCTATGTAATAATCGTAGTATGGTGAATTCCGGTAGGCTGATTCTAAAGCACGAGAATGAATCTGTTGCCAGTTATTATTATAATCTATTATAACCTGTCGAATTTTTTGTTTTTTCTCAGGTCCGTGCAGGATTGGCAAAACTAAATTTAAGGGGCCATTGGCTCCCAATATAATGCAACGGTTGCGGTATGTTTGTTTATGGTAATTTTCTTCGGCTTCAATTATAATTCTGTTGGATTGAACTATTTTCGCAAAATAGGCAATGGGAGGAAAGTATGCCGTTGATAATAAAACCGGTTGCATTTATAAAAGCTATTGATAGAAATTAGCAAAGAGTATGGAGGAATAAAAGATAATTATAGTTTATTTATCATGGAAGCCAAATAACCAGCTCCAAACCCATTATCGATATTTACAACACTGATGCCGCTGGCACAGGAATTAAGCATGGTAAGTAATGCCGATAATCCACTAAAATTTGCGCCATAACCTACACTGGTGGGAACTGCTATTACGGGTTTGTCAACTAATCCCCCCAAAACACTAGGAAGAGCACCCTCCATACCAGCAACGGCAACAATAACTTTAGCGGCCCTAATCCTAGGCAATTCTCGGTATAACCTATGAATACCGGCAATACCTACATCAAAAATTCTATCAACATTGTTTCCAAAAAGTTCGGCCGTAACCGCTGCTTCCTCAGCCACTGGAATATCTGCTGTTCCCGCAGTTACAATGGCAATTTTATGAGGAGGAGGTATTATTTCTTTTTGTTTAATAAAAAACACCCTGGCGGCTTTATTTGACTGACCGTTGGGGAAAATGGCTTTTAGCGTCTCCATAACATCTTCATTTGCCCTGGTTGCTAATATGTTATTTCCTTTAGGAAGCATTGCCTGAATTATTTGAACAACTTGATCAGGGGTTTTTCCCTGACAGAATATTACTTCGGGCGATCCTGTTCGCAATTCACGGTGATGATCAATTTTTGCAAAATCAAGATCTTCGTAAGGTAGTTCACGCATGGTATTCATTGCTTCATCTATTGATAAAGCACCACTTTTTACCTCATCTAGTATTTTGCGAATTCTTTCGGGGGTCATAAGTATATTTTATAGAATAATTTCTCTCTGTACCTTATCGCTTATATTGAGATATTTAATATAATATTTAGAGATTTTATAATTCATGTAAACTTACAAGAATTTCATTAATGTAAGTTTATCAATGAGGGAATTAAGTTAGGTTATAAAGATTCGTTGTGGCTTCCGGTTCGGTAACCTTCCATATCCAAGGTAATATAAGTAAATCCTATTTCTTTCATTTTTGCAGAAATAGCATTAAATAGTTCCTTTTGCAACACTTTTTCAAAATCCGATTGTTGAAATTCAATTCGGGCAAGGTCGCCATGTAAACGTACGCGGTGACCTTTAAATCCCATTTGCATAAGGTAAACTTCCGCTTGCTCAATTCGTTTTAACTCGCCATTAATAATTTCCTGGCCATATGGAATTCGGGTAAGTAAACAGGCATAAGCTGGTTTTTCCCATGTTGGTAGCTTTAGAGTTTGTGAAAAACGGCGAATTTCATCTTTTGTTATTTTTAGTTCCAAAAATGGACTAACAATTCCTAATTCTTTTAATGCCTGTAGTCCCGGTCGGTAATCGCTTAAATCGTCGTAATTTGTACCATCCATCAGTACTTCATAGCCCAACGATTTTGTTTCTTTCAGCAAATTTTGAAACAGATACGTTTTGCACCAATAACAACGATCTTTAGGGTTTGGTTTTAATTTCTGAATAAACGGAAGGTCAATAATTTTATGGGTTATTCCCTTATCAGAAACGAATTGAGCCGCTTCGCTAATTTCCCAGTTTGGAATGTAAGGGGTACGAATTGTAAGAGCAATTAGCCGATCCTTTATTGCTGTTTGACTAACAGCTAAAAGAAAAGTACTATCAACCCCTCCTGAAAAAGCCACTGCAATACTTTTGTATCGCTTTAAGTAGGTCAACAAATTATTGTACTTAACGTTTTCTTCAAGATTCATCTTTCTAATTGGCTTTAATCGAGCGTAATTTGTTTACTAATACTACTGTAAACAAGGTTTAATGGTAAATTGTTTTTTTGGGCAATGAGCAAACAATCATTATATTCAGGTTTTGCCTTTATTTTTTTTCCATTAAGTAGGCCATATTTAATAGTAACAGGTCCCCAAAGCGTTTGAATAGATTCGAATTTTCGGAGCATCATTTTCTTCTCACCCTTTATTATTCTTACTCCAAGGGTGGTTGTTTCGGTAAAAATTATTTTTAGAACACTATCAAGGAGCGTTGGCTTTGTTAAAACGGAAATTTTTAACGCAGGGCGGTTTTTCTTCATTAAAATAGATTCAAAAAATACATCATCTGCACCTGTCTGTAATAGTTTGTCCATTACATTTTCAAATAGCTCTGCTGACATATCGTCAATATTGCATTCAATGAGCCGTGTTTCTTCTGATTCATAATCATTGGGTTTTAGTATATCATCAACCCACATTACTCTAAGAACATTTGGGATTTCAAAATCCTTAAAGCCAATTCCATACCCGATTTTTTGGACGGTGAAATCGGTTTGACTGGTAAAACTATCACAAAGTGTGGCAAGAATAGCTGCTCCTGTAGGAGTCGTGGTTTCAGAATTCACAGCTCCCATGCGGGTGGGTATTCCTTTTAGAATTTCGGCAGTTGCAGGAGCTGGGACTGGGAAAGTACCATGGGCACATTTAACAAATCCACCCCCTAGTTGCAACGGAGAAGAAACTATCTTATCGGGTTTTAAATAATCAATACAAATGGCAGCCCCAACAATGTCAACTATTGAATCAACAGCTCCCACCTCATGAAAGTGAACTTCCTCTATGGGCCTTCCATGTATTTTACCTTCGGCAACAGCAACCCTTCTAAACATCTCTATGCTTAGGTGTTTAACCTTATCGCTCAAATCGCTCAGGTTAATAATTTCCTGAATGTTTTTAAAATTTCGGTCTTCGTGTATTTCTTTTAGAATTGCAGAATGGTTTTGAGGAAGAGTTGAGGAGGCCATTTTAAATCTGGAGGAGGCTTTTTTTTCGCCGTTTTTATTAGCTGAAAGTTTAACTTCAACTCTTGTCCCTTCAATTCCTTTTTTAATTGCCCGGCTAATAGATAGCTCATAACCTGTAATTTGTAATTTCGAGAGTTCTGTTTTAAGATAGTCCTCATTTACTCCCAGGTCAACCATAGCACCCAAATTCATGTCACCACTTATTCCGGAGAAACAATCATAATATAATGTTTTCATTTGATTTTTATTTTCAGAATTAGGAAAGCGAATAAGTTCGAAAAATGATAATTATTCTAGTGTTAAACAAACATTTTGATTTTTTTCTTGAATAATTTAAACTTTGTCGAAATTGACTATTGAAATTTATTTGGACCAGATATTTATTTGCCAACAAATTAATATAATCAAAAAACTTAAAAAATGAGGAAAAAGAGCAGGATGAATTTCCTTTCTAAAAAGAAAAGGAAAGTTGGATGATTCACCTACTAATAGGAATGTGATTTACAATAAAAACGTAAAGCGCAATCTCTGAATGCGCTTTACGTTTTGAGGCCTCCTAACTACAGGCTGCCTCATTAATTTTGCCATATAATAGATTTATTTATCTGCCCAGGTAAAAAATCTTTTCCAACGGATATTAGCAGGGAACGATTTTTCTTTATCGAGCGATAACCATACAAACTTAGGAGCTCCTACAATATGATCTTCAGGTACAAATCCCCAAAAGCGCGAATCAGCAGAGTTATGCCGGTTGTCGCCCATCATAAAATAGTAATCCATTTTAAAAGTATAACTTGTTGCAGGTTTTCCATTAATCCAAATTGTATTCCCTTTAATTTCAAATGTATTTCCTTCATATGGACATATGATACGCTGGTATATGCTGATATTATCCATATTTAAATGGACTGTAACACCTTTTTTAGGCATTACCAGTGGACCATAATTATCAGCATTCCATGTATATTTTGGGTTATGCGGGAAGATATGATCCTGATACTCTCCTTTAGGAACAAAATTTTCGTTAATAGACAAAATTCCGGGAATCTGTTTAAGCTTTTTAAGATTTTCAGTCGTAAGGTATATTTGATAGGCATTTTGCATATCATTATATTTTATACATTCATCTTTATAGATGCCCATTTTCTCAAGTAATAGAGGATTGATAGTTGCGCCATCAGTAATAACATTATAACTAAATTGAACCTTAGCAATGTCTTTTTGAGGTTTGCTATTAATGTAAATATGTCCATTTCTAATTTCAAGCGTATCTCCTGGAGTGGCTACGCAACGTTTAATATAATTATCCCTGCGATCAACAGGACGAACGGTAATTGTAGATTGATTCAATATATATTGCCTACCAAGTTCCAAATAACTTGAAGCTGATTTTGGTTCTTTTTGTTGGTTTAAATCCTGAGATTCATACATCTTTGCATAATCTCTAATTTTAGCATAATAACTTTGTGTTTGCTCTTCAACAACAACAGTATCGCCTTCGGGAAAGTTAAACACTACAATATCGTCGTTTTTTACAGTATGAAATCCTGCTAATCTTTTGTAAGGCCATTGAATCCATTCCAAATATGACTTTGTTCCTTTAGTAAGGGGGAGAGTATGCTGGGTAAACGGAAAGGATAGGGGAGTATTTGGAATTTTTGGGCCAAATTTCAGTTTACTTACATATAGATGGTCTCCAATAAGTAAAGTCTTCTCCATAGATCCTGTTGGGATTTTATAGTTCTGAAAGAAGAACGTATTTATTAAGGTTACAGCAATAACTGCAAAAATGAGAGCATCAATCCATTCAACAACAGCACTGTTTTTACCTTCCCGCTTTTTCCAGGGAGTCCAGTTTACCTTTTTGGTAATGTAAATGTCAAATAGAATTGGAATTCCTATAAGTAACCAGGCATTCCAGACCCAGATTACCCAGAGTAAGTAAAGAGCAACAGCTACTCCGAATTTAAAATATTTATTACTTAAAAAGCTCATTTTTATATATTTAAATTGTTATTGAATTTTTGAATGTCTAAACCTATAGAAACTAAAGGGATAATAAATCATCCATTGTAAAAACACCTTTTTTACCTTTTATAAATTCGGCCGCTAAAACAGCCCCAAAAGCAAATCCTTTGCGACTTTTGGCACTATGCGTTATTTCGATATAATCAACGGGGGAATCGTAGTTTATAGTATGTATGCCTGGCACATTATCGCGTCTGATGGCATTGATTCTTATAGCGTCTTTCGATTCCGGTTTGTCGAGTTGCCAGGTATTTTTGCGTTCAACATTATTCATTATACTGTTTGCTAATGTTATGGCCGTTCCACTAGGCGCATCAAGCTTTTGGGTATGGTGAGTTTCTTCTATGCTAACTTCATAATTGTCAAACTTATTCATCATTTTTGCCAGGAATTCATTAACCTTGAAAAAAATATTCACTCCTAAGCTATAATTTGATGACCAGATAAAAGTATTATTGCCAGCCAAACATTCTTTCTTCAACAGCTCAACTTTATCGTTCCATCCAGTAGTTCCGCTAACAACCGGAACATTTGCTTCAAAACATTTTTTAACGTTAGCAAATGCCTGTTCGGGATTGGTAAATTCAATTACAACATCAACGCCTTTTAGGTTTTCGATAGTAAGCTGGTTCTGATTTTGCAAATCAATAATTAAAGGAATAGTATGTTTTCTTTCCAGGGCTATAGCTTCAATTTCTTTCCCCATTTTGCCATAACCGATGAGTGCTATTTTCATAAAAATGTTTTGAAGGGTATTACTTTTTGTTTGATAAAAATAAGAGGGCAAAATAACAAAAAAAGGGAAGCAATTGGCTTCCCTTTTTTAAATATTTATAAGAAAGCAGTTATGCTGCTTTTACTTTTTTTACAATGGCTTCGAAAGCGGTAGGGTTGTTTAATGCAAGATCGGCTAACACTTTGCGGTTTAAAACAATACCTGCTTTGTTTAATTTATCGATAAATTGTGAATACGATAAGTCGAACGGACGAACACCAGCATTGATACGTTGAATCCATAATCCTCTGAAGGTTCTTTTTTTAGCACGACGGTCGCGGTAAGCATATTGTAACCCTTTTTCGAGGGTGTTTTTTGCGACTGTCCAAACATTGTTTCTGGCCAAAAAATTTCCTTTGGTAAGTTTGAGCATTTTTTTTCTTCTTGCTCTTGAAGCTACTGAATTGACTGAACGTGGCATGATTTTTACTATTTACGAATGGTTAGCGTCTCATTTTATGAGATCTTTTAAGCTAATTCACTCTGGTTAAACACTTGTAATTTTTGAAACAAATAATTACTTTAAACACAACATGAACTTAACATTCGATTCATCAGTCTTATGCACAAGACTAAAAGCGGTTAAAGCTCTTTTTCTTTTCGTAGACTTTTTAGTCAGAATGTGACGTTTAAAAGCTTGTTTCCTTTTGATTTTTCCGGTTCCGGTGAGTGTAAACCTTTTCTTTGCACCGGAATTTGTCTTCATCTTTGGCATTCTACAACAATTTATTTAGTTAAATAAAAACTACTTTTTAGGTTTTGCGGCAATGGTCATAATCATCCTTTTCCCTTCTAACCGCGGAAGTTGCTCCACTTTCCCGAATTCTTCCAAATCTTGGGCAAACCGGAGTAGTAAAATTTCTCCTTGTTCTTTGTATAAAATTGATCGCCCTTTAAAAAACACAAAAGCCTTAACTTTAGAACCATCTTCTAAAAAATTAATGGCGTGTTTTAGTTTAAAGTTATAATCATGGTCATCGGTATTAGGACCAAATCGGATTTCTTTCACTACTACCTTGGTGGTTTTAGCTTTAATTTCCTTTTGCTTCTTTTTTTGTTGATACAAAAATTTTTGAAAATCAACAATTTTACATACCGGAGGATCTGCATTAGGCGAAATCTCAACCAAATCGAGTTCAAGTTCGTCAGCTAATTTTAAGGCATCGCTGAGAGCAAAAACTCCTGGGTTTTCAATGTTTTCCCCTACTAATCGTACTTGCCTGGCCCTGATTTTTTCGTTAATAGAATACTTAGGCTCTGGGGTTCTTTGAGGTTGTCTGTTTGGACTGGGATTTTGCATGCGTTAAGCAGGACTTATTATTATTTAAAGGTTATTTATATTTCTTTTAATTGTGTTCCTATCTCATTGTTAATAAAACTGGCAAATTCTTCTAAAGACATACTACCTTTATCTCCATCGCCTTGTTTACGAACCGAAACTGAACCATCAGCTTCTTCTTTTTCACCGATTATTAACAGATATGGAATTTTCTTTAACTCGTTGTCCCTTATCTTCTTGCCTATCTTTTCGTTCCGGTCGTCTAATAAGGTGCGAATATCGGAATTATTTAGAAAATTCAAAACTTTTTTTCCGTAATCGTTGAATTTTTCACTGATTGGCATGATAACTACCTGATCGGGGGCAAGCCAAAGGGGGAATTTTCCAGCTGTATGTTCAATCAGAACTGCAACAAAACGCTCCATAGATCCAAATGGTGCCCGGTGAATCATTACAGGGCGATGTTTTTGATTATCGGCACCCATGTATTCCAATTCGAATCGCTCCGGCAGGTTATAATCAACCTGAATGGTTCCCAACTGCCATTTTCTTCCAATGGCATCTTTTACCATGAAATCGAGTTTAGGGCCATAAAAAGCTGCTTCACCAAGTTCAACAGTTGTTTTCAAGCCCTTTTCCTGTGCTGCCTCAATAATAGCGCTCTCTGCTTTATCCCAGTTTTCGTCCGATCCAATATACTTTTCTTTGTTATTCGGGTCACGGAGCGATATCTGAGCTACATAATCTTTAAAATCCAAAGCCTTAAATATTCGGAAAATTATATCAATAACTTTGATAAATTCTTCTTTTATTTGGTCGGCACGGCAAAACAAGTGAGCATCGTCCTGAGTAAATCCTCTTACCCTGGTTAATCCATGTAATTCGCCACTCTGCTCATATCTGTAAACAGTTCCAAATTCTGCCATTCGAATAGGTAAATCCTTGTATGAATGAGGTTTAGATCTGTATATTTCGCAATGGTGAGGGCAATTCATAGGTTTTAAAAGAAACTCTTCTCCATCCTGAGGAGTCTTGATAGGTTGAAATGAATCCTTCCCATATTTTTCGTAATGGCCGGAAGTAACGTAAAGTTCTTTTTGTCCGATATGAGGAGTAATTACTTGTTCATATCCATATTCCTTTTGAACTTTCTTAAGAAAATTCTCCAAAAGCTCCCGTAATTTGGCCCCTTTAGGAAGCCACAAAGGTAATCCCTGGCCAACTCGAGGCGAAAAGGTAAATAGTTCTAACTCTTTTCCTAACTTCCGGTGATCACGAAGTTTTGCCTGCTCCAGCATAACCAGATATTCTTCGAGCATTTTTTGCTTAGGAAAGGAAACTCCATATATGCGGGTAAGTTGTTTGTTTTTTTCGTTTCCACGCCAATAAGCACCAGCTATACTTAAAAGTTTAATAGCTTTTATATACGAAGTGTCTGGTAAATGCGGACCACGGCATAAATCGGTAAAATTACCCTGACTATAAAAAGAAATGGTTCCGTCAGTTAAATCGGTAATCAGTTCAATCTTATAAGGATCACCTTTTTGGGTAAAATAGGATAATGCCTCTTCTTTAGGGATATCACGGCGACTGTAAGGCGATTTGGTTCTCGCCAGCTCAACCATCTTATTTTCAATTTTAGGAAGGTCAGCATCCGAAATGCTTTTTCCGTCTCCTAAATCAATGTCATAATAAAAACCGTTTTCAATGGAAGGGCCAATCCCTAATTTAACTCCCGGATAAATCGCTTCCAGAGCTTCGGCCATCAAGTGGGCAGATGAATGCCAGAAAGCATGTTTACCTTCCTCATCGTCCCATTTATATAATTTTACAGAAGCATTGCCAAGTATAGCTCTTGTTAAGTCCCATGTTTCACCATCCACTGAAATGGACAATACCTCATTGGCCAGACTATTGCTAATACTTTTAGCAATTTCCAGTCCTGTAACTCCTTCTTGATATTCCCTCACCGATTGATCGGGGAAAGTGATTTTAATCATCGTAATGCCATTTTTGAAAAAAAAGTATGCAAAGATATACAATAATTACTTACTTTCAGCCAGTAAATAGGAAAAGGACGTTTAAATAATTTTATACCGATATGAAAAGAGGAATTATTGTTTTTCTATTCTTTTTAAATTTTATTGTTGCATTTGGGCAAATACAAGGTAAGCAAATATCTCTGGATGATATTTATACTTCAAGAAAATTTGCTGTGGAAGGAGTGAGTGGAATATTTTCCATGAAAGATGGAGAGCGCTATACCACCTTAAGCGATTATAGAAATATTATTTTATGGAAATATAATTCAGGGGAAGTGATCGATACATTGTTTTCAGTCACCAAAAATTCTTCTACTCTCAAATATATTTATGATTATCAGTTTAGTGCTGACGAAAGCAAAATACTCATATCCTCGAATGTTGAAGCAATATACAGGCATTCATTTAAGGCGGATTATTATGTATATGATCTTAAAACGGGGAAGCTGGAAAGTTTATCAAACAATGGACCTCAGGGGCTAGCTGATTTTTCTCCCGATGGGAAAAGAATTGCTTTTGTAAGGGATAACAATTTATTTATAAGGGACATTGAATCAGGCAATGAAAAGCAAATTACAACCGATGGCAAAAAGAATGAAGTTATAAATGGCGCTCCCGATTGGGTGTATGAAGAAGAGTTTGGCTTTAGCAAAGGTTTTACATGGTCTCCTGGTGGGAAATATTTAGCTTTTATGCGGTTTGATGAAAGTAAGGTCAAAACATATACGTTAACTTATTTTGATAATCTTTATCCTAATTTGTACGAATACAAATATCCGAAAGCTGGCGAAGCAAATTCTGTTGTATCGGTTCAGATATATAATGTAGAATCTAATAAAGTTGTTTCGGCCGACCTAGGCAAAGAAACTGATCAGTATATTCCAAGAATTTGTTGGACGGAGGAAAATGAAATGTTGGGTATTGTACGTTTAAACAGGCTTCAGAATAAAGTAGATGTCTTAATAGCAAATGCCAGCTCAGGAAAATGTTCGATTCTTTTTTCAGAATCAAACAAATATTATATTTCGGAAGTTGGCGATAGATATATCAATTTCTTAAGTGACAAAAAACACTTTATTGTTTTTTCTGAGCGCGATGGTTATAGCCATTTGTACTTATATAATATTTCCGGCAAGTTTGAAAGGCAATTAACATTCGGAAATTATGATGTTACAGATTTTCTTGGTTTTAATGCTGAAAAAAAATCCATTTATTATTCAAGCAGCGAACCATCTCCGATTCAAAAAGCGGTATATTCAATTGGATTAGATGGAAAGGAAAAACAACGCTTAACCGAGCATGCAGGGATAAATTTAGTGGAGTTTAACAGTACCTATAAATACTATATTCATACCTGGTCGAATGCCAATACACCACCAGTAATTACATTAAATAGTATTAATGGAAAGGCTATTCGAACTTTGGAAGGAAATAGTCAATTAATTGCAGCTACTAAAGAATTTAATTTTGCAAAGAAAGATTTTTTTGAATTTAAAAATCCCGAAGGTATTGTCTTAATGGGTTATATGATTAAACCTGTTAATTTCGATTCTACTCATAGATATCCATTATTCATGTTTGTATATGGAGGTCCCGAATCGCAGGAAGTAACTGATGAATGGGATGCATCGGTTAGCTGGTTTCAAATGCTTGCTCAAAAGGGGTATATTGTTGCTTGTGTTGATAATAGAGGAACAAACAACAGGGGAGAGGCTTTTCGGAAATCAACTTATATGCAACTTGGTAAACTGGAAACTGAAGATCAGATATCAGTTGCTAAGTATTTGTCGAACAAGGCGTTTGTAGATAGTACCCGAATTGGGATTTTTGGATGGAGTTATGGAGGTTATATGTCTTCGCTTTGTATGACAAAAGGTGCCGACATCTTTAAATTAGGAATAGCAGTTGCCCCAGTAACGAATTGGCGTTATTATGATAATATTTATACCGAGCGGTTTATGAGGACACCTCAGGAGAATCCTTCCGGTTACGATAAAAATTCTCCTATAAATTTTGCTTCACAATTAAAAGGGAAATTCCTACTAATTCATGGCTCTGCAGACGATAATGTTCATGTGCAGAATTCTATGGAATTTGCTGAAAAACTCATCCAATCAAAAAAGCAATTTGATATGATGGTATATCCAAATAAAAATCATGGAATTTATGGTGGAAATACCCGATTACAACTATATACCAAGATGACTGATTTTATTTTATCGAATCTTTGAGAATTTTGTTAAAGTCCGTTAGTATTGTTAATTCATTAAAGGACAGTACTTTTAATTTGTCATCATCATTTTTCGGTTGCTTTCGATGATTTTCATCACTTCGGTTGGTGATGAAAATTCCCGGGACAGGGAAACCAATATCACAGTATTAATCTTGTATTAGAAAATAGTTACTATTACTTTTGATATGGGTTAAGGTTAATGGTTAAGTTTTTAGAAGGGTAAAAGTTTAGAGGTTAATTAACCTGAAATATTTAAGTTACTGTAAAAGGAAGTAGGTTTGAGGTGAGAGATTGAAGAGGAACTTCGCAGGTTTGCGTAAAAAGAGGACGAAATGAGAAGTTGAAATTTCGTAGACCTGCACAGTAAGTTAAAGAAATAAGGTTAAATGAAAAAGACCGGAATGAGCAATCGTTCCGGTCTTTTGATTTTAAGAGCATGCCTCTATTTTTATAGCATTTTGTTCTTTATCCATTCACGGGCATTCACAAAGGCTTCAATCCAGGGGGAAACTTCGTCATTGTTGCGATCGGGAGAATAATAGGCCCAGTTCCATGGAAAGATCGCCCTTTCCAAGTGAGGCATCATCACTAAATGACGTCCGTCAGCAGAGCACATTCCTGCTACATTATAATCTGATCCGTTTGGATTTCCGGGATATTCACTGTAGTTATATTTCATTGCAATATTATACTGATCCTCAGTATTTGGCAAATCAAATCTCCCTTCCCCATGTGCTACCCAAATACCCAGTTTCGATCCGCTAAGCGATTTTAACATTACAGAATTATTTTGAGGAATAGTTACATTCAGAAAAATGGACTCAAATTTATGGGAACTATTATGCCTCATTTTTGGCTTTTTTTCATGTTCCGGAGTGATAAGCTCCAGTTCAATCATAACCTGGCATCCATTGCATACGCCCAGACTAAGAGTATCTTTTCTCTTGTAGAAATTTTCCAGGCTTTGTTTTGCTTTGGGGTTATATAAAAATGCTCCGGCCCATCCTTTAGCTGATCCTAAAACATCGGAATTAGAAAACCCCCCTACAAATACTATCATGTTGACATCTTCCAGATTTTCACGGCCGGTAATCAAGTCTGTCATATGAACATCCTTCACATCTAATCCTGCTAAATACATGGCATAGGCCATTTCCCGATCACCATTCACCCCTTTTTCGCGAATTATAGCAGCTTTTATTCCGGAAGTTTCGGAGCGCTTTGGATTTAATCCCCATTGAGCATATTTGCCGGTAAATCCTTGAGGGAAAGCATAGCTCAAATTTTGCTTTTTATAGTTGGTAAATCGCTCTAAAGCTAATTTTTCTCCGCATTGGTTACGATCAAGCAAATACGATGTTTTATACCAGGAATCTCTAAAACTATTTACGTTTAAGCTAAGATTAGATTGGGGAGTCTTGAGAATGATTTCTCTTTTTGAAACCACTTTTCCAATTTTTTTATAAGTGATTTTGTTCTCGTCCAAAATCGAAAGAGCTGAATTAATTCCATCGGCCAATTGAATTACGACGGCTGGTTTTTCGGAGAATAATAATCGAACTGCATCTTTCTCTTCAAATACGGTTAAATCAATTTCTAACCCTGACCAATTGTTCCCAAAATTCATTTCTAATAATGTGGTGACAAGTCCTCCGGCAGAAATATCGTGACCGGCAACAACCAAACCTTCCCGAATCAATTGTTGAATAACTTCGAATGTTTTGGCAAAATAACCGGAATCATTGATGTTTGGAGTTTTTGATCCTAATTCGTTAAATGTCTGCGCAAAGGCACTTCCTCCTAATTCAAATGGACAAAGTGAAAAGTCTATATATATTAATTGGCTGTTTTCTTTGTTTTGAATAGCAGGGCTTATACACTTTCGAATGTCAGATACTTCAGCAGCCGCAGAAATAATAACCGTTCCGGGTGAGAGAACGGCTTCTCCATTTGGATATTTCTGCGTCATGGAAAGTGAATCTTTTCCGGTTGGAATATTAATTCCGAGTTCAATCGCAAATTTACTAGAAGCTTCAACAGCATCATATAAACGGGCATCTTCGCCTTCGTTTCGGCAGGGCCACATCCAATTGGCACTTAGCGAAATTCCTTTAATACCATCGGTTAAAGGCGCCCAAACAATATTGGTGAGGGATTCTGCAATTGCTAAAACCGAACCAGCTTTGGAATCAATTATACCAGCAGCAGGTGCATGCCCCAGCGAAGTAGCCATTCCTTCAGGACCAGAATATTCCAGGGCTATAACTGCCAAATTATTTAGCGGAACCTGAATACTCCCGGTAGTTTGTTGCATGGCAATGCGACCAGTTACAGAACG
>Ga0316608_1000297_pt1 | contig 25004 bp, 13 predicted proteins | sample MIS2016152B_MG_FD_207673 | JGI IMG/M metagenome (GOLD analysis project Ga0316608, IMG submission 207673) | Microbial mat bacterial communities from Middle Island sinkhole, Lake Huron, Michigan, United States - MIS.2016.152B | ecosystem: Environmental > Aquatic > Freshwater > Lake > Sediment...
ATAATTTGAAAATAAATATAGCTGAAAAATTTGAAAAATTGAAAAAAATCAAAACTCGAAAAATATATTTTCCGAGTTTATGGATGGACTCTAATTAGACTGTTTATATATAAGTAGAGTTAATATAAAGCAAAAATAATCATAAACCATTAATCATTAACCATTAACCGTTGCTAAATGTTGTACAAAGATATATTATAAAATTATTTTGGAAAATATATTGAATCTTTTTTTTATTTTCTATTTTCGTAAAAAATTTATTCAGTAAGTCTCAAAACAATGGCTGGAAAATACGGAACTACCTGGTGGGGAAATCAATGGCTTAACTCTTTGTCACATATTGATAACAGCAACCGATTGCCACGTGGACGTGCTTATGCAGGAAATGGCTCTGTTAAATCTATTGAAATTATTGGAAATAACATCATTGCAAAAGTTAAAGGTAGTTATCCAAGACCTTATGATATTAAAATTGAAGTTCCGACTTTCAACAAAGCTCAAAAAGAAACTTTAATTAATGCAATAATTGAAGATAACTACATATTAAGCAAATTGTTAAATCGCGAACTTCCACAGGAATTAAATGGTATTGCCGAGAAGAAAAGTATTAAATTATTTCCTCAGCGTTGGAACGATTTCAAAATGAAATGTTCTTGTCCCGATTCTGCTGTTCCCTGTAAGCATTTAGCTGCTGTTATTTATTTGGTTGCCAACGAAATTGACAAAAATCCATTTATTGTTTTTACTCTTCACGATTTTGATTTAATTGCAGAATTAAGCAAACTCAATGTAACTCAGAAAGAAAACGAATTTGAAAAAATTGTTTCTGTTAATGATTTTATTGAAAAATCTGAAACAGACAGACCTGATTTTGAGTTCAATAAAGATTTGTACAATTCATTGGATTTTTCGAACATCGAAGATTTAAAAGATAAAATTCTTTCGGTTTTAACACCAAATCCGCTTTTTTATAAGAAGGATTTCAGGGAAATTTTACAAAAACAATATAAAATTTTATCAAAAGATATTTCAAAATTTATTGTTTTTAGACAAAAAGACTTCTTTTTCAAACCCGAAGATATTGAGCAAATTACTGATGTAAAAATTATTTTTGATGAAAATATTAGCTGCAAAAAAGTTGTATTTGAACTCTATAACGAAGAAGAAAACCGAAAAACAGGAATTTCGACAGACGAGTTAATGCTTTTAATTCAAACTCTGGAAATCAAAAATTTACATTCGTTTCATTCGTCAATAATTGCAATTCATACAATCTACCAGTTTGTTTTTAAACTAATTCAGAGAGGTGCAATTCTACCACAATTGGTTCAGAATGCCGAAAAATCGTATAAAATAAGATGGTTACCGGCTACTAATAACCAAAAAATTAAACAGTTGACTGATGAAATTAAACAAATCACAAATCAGGAAATTTGTTTAATACGAACAGAGAAAAAAGTCAAAACAAAAATTGCAGAATTCGATGATTATATGACTGTAAATGAAAATTTTAATTCGATTTTCAATTTATTTGCAAGTTATATTATCGAAAAACAAGCTTTTACAGACTATGATACCAAAAGAGAACCAGTTTTCAATTTATTTTTTCAAAATAAATCGTATGATTTTCAGGCTTTTTCCGAAAAACAAATTCCAAATACTATTCAACTTTGGTTAAGCAAGTTCTATTTAACTCATAAAGAATATATTCCAATAATTATTATCAACGATAAAGACTATAATTTTGAACTGGAAATAAAAATTGAAAATTCAAAAGATGCTCTGAAAGAACCTGTTGAATTTGCAAAATTTCTGAAAGAAAAAAAATACGAGAAATTTAAAATTGATGTTTTAAAAGATGTTTCGCAATTAACAGAATATCTGCCAAGTCTGAAAAATTATCTGAACAAAAACGGCGAAAAACCTTTATTTTTTAATTCAGAAGAATTCGCACCAGTAATTCTGAATGTCTTGCCTGTAATTCAATTACTTGGAATTAGAATTTTACTTCCTCGTTCGTTGAGTTATCTGTTTAAACCGAAAATTTCAATACGATTATCAAAAAAATCCAAAGATAAAGTACAATCATTCTTAGGATTAAACGAACTTTTGGATTTCGATTGGCAGATTGCAATTGGCGATGAATTGCTGGATTTTGCAGAATTTCAGAAATTAGTGAAAAATATGAGCGGACTTGTCAAAATCCGCGATAAATACATGCTAATCAATCAAGACGAAATAAATAAATTATACAAACAAATTGAGAAAAATGAAAATTTATCGTCTGAAACTTTGCTACATTCAATTCTGAGTGAGGATTTTGACGGTTCACCAATTGGAATAAGCGACGAAATCAGAAAAATTGTACAGGATATTTTAAAAACAGAATCCATACCATTGCCACAAAATTTACTTGCAACTTTGCGACCTTACCAAGTTAAAGGTTATGAGTGGCTTGTGAAAAATGCAAAACTCGGAATGGGAAGCATTATTGCTGATGATATGGGACTTGGAAAAACTCTTCAGGTAATTGCTGCATTGCTGAAATTCAAACAGGAAAAACTGCTGGAAAAGAAAAAAGCAATTGCAATTGTACCAACCACATTATTAACTAATTGGCAAAAAGAAATTCAAAAATTTGCACCCGATATTAAAACTCATATTTATCACGGAACTAACCGAAAAATTGAGAATGCTGAATATGATTTATTTTTAACCACTTACGGAGTTGTAAGAAGTGATTTGGAAAAAATTCAGAAATTGAAATGGTTTGCTTTAATTACTGATGAAGCTCAGAATATAAAAAACAGCGAAACCGAACAAACAAAGGCAGTTAAGAAACTAAAAGCAGATGTGAAAATTGCAATGAGCGGAACTCCAGTAGAAAACAGATTATCAGAATACTGGAGTATTTTCGATTTTACAAATAAAGGTTATTTGGGTGGAATGAAATGGTTTAAGGATAATTTTGCAATTCCTATTACACAGGAACATAATCAACAACAATTAGAAAAATTCAAGAAAATTACAAAACCATTCATTTTAAGACGATTAAAATCAGACAAATCAATAATTTCCGATTTGCCCGACAAAATTGAAAATACAAATTATTGCACACTTTCAAAAGAACAAGCTGCTATTTATCAGAATGTTGTAGCTCAACTAATGCCATCAATCGAAGATACAGAAGATAATATAAGTCGTCAAGGTTTGGTTTTGAAAATGATAACCGCTTTGAAACAGGTTTGTAATCACCCAGTTCAATATCTGAAAAAAGGAAAAGTAGAAATTGAAAGTTCGGGTAAAACACAGCTTTTAATTAATTTGCTCGAAAATATTTATGAAAATAATGAAAAAACTCTGATTTTTACTCAATACAAAGAAATGGGCGATTTACTTTCGGAAATTATTGAAAATCAGTTTGGACATAAACCTTTGTTTTTAAATGGCGGAACTTCCCGAAAACAAAGAGATAAAATGGTTGAAGATTTTCAGAATTTACCGCAGACAAAAACATTTATTTTATCGCTAAAAGCCGGAGGAACAGGTTTGAATTTAACAGCTGCAAGTAACGTTATTCACTATGATTTATGGTGGAATCCGGCTGTTGAAGCTCAGGCTACTGACCGTGCTTACAGAATTGGACAGAAAAATAATGTAATGGTTTACAGACTTTTAACACAAGGAACTTTTGAAGAAAAAATTAATCAAATGTTAATGGTTAAAAAAGATTTGGCAAACATGACAGTTACAACCGGTGAAACATGGCTGGGAGATTTGAATAACAAAGAATTGAAAGAACTTGTAAATCTGGAAAAATAAGTTTTTAACAAAATTAACCTTCTCAGAAGACTTTTATCTTCCGAGAAGGTATAAAATTAAAATAAAATTCTCCAAGTCATCATTGGCATAAAACCTTGCTGATAATCTGTTTGAATTTTTTTAGTTGCAGAATTCCAATAAGTTTGGAAAATATTTTTATGATTTGTCAAATTTTGCAAATCTAAACCCCACTCCTGAGAAAAACGTTTGCTGTTGGTTTTGAAAGTTATACGGGCATTTATTCTAAAATAATCATTATATTTGTTTTTATAGGCATTTTCCCAATCATATACTGTCGAGTTGACTATTCTTGAAGCATTTTCGTCAATTGGAATAAACCTTTTTCCACCTGCATAAACAGATTTTATATCAAAAGCTAACGAATTCTTATTTCCAAAGCTAAATTCATATCCGCCTAAAATGTTGAAAACATAATTTCCGGCAAATTGCGAATTCCTGACAATATTATCACTTCCTGTATATTTAGATTCATATAATGAAGTAGTTGTCAGAAAATAATAACCATTGCTGAAGAATTTTTCGAGAGTTAATTCAACCCCATAATTTTCGCCTGTACCTGTATTTTTCATATCAGAAGTTGCTGAAAGAGTAAAGCTATCACCCGAATTAATCATCGAAAGTTGTGGTATATCTGCTTGTGAAGTTGGAATATTATAAACTGATTGATAATAAGTTTCAAATTTTAATCTAAAATTCTGACCTATAAGATTATCATATCCAATTACATAATGAATGCTCTTGTTTAAATCCAGATTTTTATATATAAAATCATCTTTTTCAGGGTCTTTGTAGTAATAAAGTGCCATTGGCTGAGTTTGACTATGCATTCCAAAACCAAAACTTAAAGATTGTTTTTGATTTAATTTTATCTTCAACCCTATTCTTGGTTCAACAGAATTAGTTTTATTAGTAAGCAAATTAAGATAATGAATTCCTGCGTTTAAAGTTACAACATCAGAAAACTTATGTTGCCAAGTAAAGTATGCTCTTGCCAAAGATTGATTTCCTGTAACATCAAATTGGTGAATATATTCGTTATTTAATGAAACAGAATCGAGATAATCGAATTTAAAAAAATCAATAATTCCACCAATCTGAATAAAATTTTTGGCATTGAATTTTTTATTAAATTCCATCGACACAGAATTTTTATATTCTATAAAATCAGATGAATAAAATCGCCAGATACTATCAACTCCGCTTTTTTGAATTGAATCAAGTTGTGTAGTTGTATTGAAAATTGAAGTTGAAATCTTAGTAATAAATTTTGCTGAATTACTGAAAAAATATGTATGTGATAATCCAATAACTCCCATATTTGAACCATATCTGAGATCGGTTCCTCCAAATCCAAAACTAGAACTATCAGCTTTACTATCAAGCATTTCAATATAACTAATACCACCAATTCCAAAAACTGAGAATTTTCCAAATTTTGTAGTTGGGATATTAACTTTAAATGTAAAATCTTTGTACTGAGGCACTGATGCACCTGTCCCAAAATTTATTCCTAGTTTATTAAAAACTTCAAGGGTCGAATATCTGAAATTTGCAACAAATGAAGCTTTTGATTTTTTTGAAAACGGACCTTCAGCACCAAGCTCAAAACCATTAAACCCAATTTGACCTAAGAATTCATAATTTTGATTATTTCCGGGTCTCATATTCAAATCAAAAGCTCCTGAAAGTGCATTTCCAAATTCGGCAGGGAATGCTCCTGTATAAAAATCAGAATTTGTTAGTAAATTATTATTTAGCATAGTAACCGGACCACCAGTTGAACCCATTGAACCAAAATGGTTTGGATTAGGAATATCTATTCCGTCCATTCTCCAAAGTAAACCTGCCGGTGAATTTCCTCTGATAATTATATCATTACGTTGGTCAGAAACAGACATAACACCTGCAAAATTTGAAGCCATCTTTGAAGGGTCGCCCAAACTACCTGCATATCTTTCGGTTTCTTCAATAGAAAAAGAACGGGCACTAACTGATGCCAAATCATTCAACGGTTTATCTTTTTGAGAATAGCCTTTTATAGTAACTCCTTGCATTTCTATAACTTGCTCTTCCATTTTAATCTCTAATACTAATTCTTTTCCCGAAGTAAGCATTTGGTTTTTAAGTAATACAGGATTATAACCAATAAAACTTATCTGAATGTCATGTCTGCCAATTGGCACATTATCAATTTTGAAATAACCATCAGCATCTGTAGTTGTTCCCATAATTGGAACTATATCAACCAATACAATACTTGCTCCAACTAAAGTCTCTTCAGATTGATTATCAATTACAGTTCCCCTAATGTTTTGGAAATATGCAGATTGTCCATAACTTAGGCAATTAAATGACACTAAAACTATTAAAATGATAAAATTTTTCATATATTTATTTTTTAGATTTAAAATTATTGACAAATTTTAAAAAATAAAGTTGCATTATTTTATTTATTAGATTTACTTTTGATTGTATCTATTTGAATTACTATTACATATCTACAAAATCATTAATTCATTTAAAATAATAATTTAAAAACATAGTTCCAAATTTCTTATAATTTGGTATGTTATTTAACTTTGTCGGGTAAATTTTGAAATAAAAATGCGAAAACTTATAATATTATCCGAGTATTTGTTAAATCCCATTAAATGGTTGCATAAAAAATTAACTCACAGACAGTTTTTAATTATTGCAGGTATTATTGTCGGATTAATATCAGGATTTGCCGCAATTATATTAAAATCTATAGTTCACTTCATTCAATTACTTCTTACCAATCAGTATTTTACACAATACGAGAAAATTGTTTTTCTTGTAAGTCCTTTGGTAGGTATTGTTTTAACTGTAGGTGTTGTAAAATTTTTCTTCAAGGGGAAAATTGGAAAAGGAATTGCAAATATTCTGTACGAAATAGCACAGAAATCGAGTTTTGTTTACCCCGATAAAATGTATTCACACATAATAACAAGCTCTATAACAGTAGGTTTTGGAGGAAGTGCAGGTTTGGAATCTCCAATTGTTGTAACTGGCTCGGCAATAGGTTCAAATTTTGGGAAAAAATTTCAACTCAATTATAAAGAACGAACAGTTTTACTTGCCGCTGGTGCAGCTGCCGGAATATCAGCAGTTTTTAATGCTCCAATTGCCGGAGTAATGTTTGCAATCGAAATTTTGTTAACCGAAGTTGCTGTAGCCGAATTAATTCCAATAATTTTTGCTTCTGTAAGCGGAGCATTGTTTTCAAAAATAATTTTACAGGAAGATATATTATTTTTTTTCAAGTTAAAAGAAAATTTCAGTTATCTAAATGTACCTTTTTATATAGGTCTTGGAATTTTATCTGGTTTTGTTTCATTATATTATATAAAAATTACTCATTTTATTGAAAATAAATTCGACAGGTTTAAAACCAAAGTATTCAAAAAAGCGATAATTTCAGGTGTTATTCTGGGAATTTTATGTCTTTTATTTCCAGCTTTATTTGGTGAAGGTTACGCAAGTATAAAATATCTGGCAAATGATGAAGCTTATAAAATTTTAGAAGATAGTCTATTTAAATTTGAAATTGGAAATGAATTTTTTTTGCTGATTTTTATTGGATTAATAATGCTTATAAAAGTAATTGCAACATCAGTAACGTTATCGGGAGGAGGAAATGGAGGTAATTTTGCACCGTCATTATTTGTAGGTGCTTTCACAGGATATTTTTTTTCAAACGTTTTAAATTCAAGTAACTATGTTACGTTACCCACAAGTAATTTTACGCTTGTCGGAATGTCGGGAATTTTAAGCGGAGTTATGCACTCACCTCTTACTGCAATATTTTTAATTGCTGAAATTACAGGAGGTTATGAATTAATGATTCCATTAATGATAGTTTCATCTTTTTCGTATATAATTTCGAAACATTTTGAACCTTTCTCTATGGATACAAAAAAATTAGCTCTGAAAAATTTGATTTTCACTTCAAACAAAGACAAAAATATTTTATCTCAATTACATATTCATCAATTAATTGAAACTGATATTAAAACAATTCAACCTGATGCAAATCTTGGTCAATTAATAAATCTGATTAAAAACTGTAAACGTAATATTTTTGCAGTTGTAACTAAAGATAATGAATTTAAAGGAATTATAAATCTTGATGATATTCGCGAAATAATGTTCAGACGTGATATGTACGAAAAAATAAAAATTACACAACTTATGAAAAATTCTGTTAAAGTAATTGATATTAACGATTCGGTTGATACTGTAATTAAGAAATTTGATAAAAGTCAAGAGTGGAATTTGCCTGTGGTAGAAAATAAAAAATACAGAGGTTTTATTTCCAAATCAAAATTACATATTCAGTATAGAAATCAATTAATTGAACAAAGTGGTATTCAGGAATAAATTATGTAATATTTTGTTTTTTAATAATATGGTAAAGTTATATATCAATTTCATTTAATTAAGATAAACAAGTCAGTTTGCGTCATCTCTTAAAACTGGTAGAAACTAAATGAAGAATTTGAAAACTATTCTTTTGAACAATATCGAAAAAATGTTAATTTGTAGTACAATGTTTTTTTTTAGATTAACATTTCTATAATTTCACAATATAACTGCACAAATTCCTTAAAGGATGACAGTTGGGTTGATTTTAAACATATTCTAAACTAAGCGATATTGAATTCAGGTTACAAAATAATAACCTCAGGTTCAATTAAAATATCGAATTTTTCTAAAATTGTATTTTGTATTTTATTTGAAAGTTCAAAAATTTCTTTTCCTGTAGCATTTCCATAATTTACAAGGATAAGAGCATGTTTTTGAAAAACACCAGCATCATTTTTTCTATAACCTTTAAAACCAGCTTTTTCAATTAGCCATGCAGCCGGAATTTTGAATGTAGAATTATCTTGTTTGTAAAATTGAATATCGGAGTATTTTTTTTGTATTTTGTTAAATTTGGATTCTGAAATTACAGGATTTTTAAAAAAACTTCCTGCACTTCCAATTTTATCAACTTCAGGTAATTTGCTATTGCGGATATTTATTATTGCTTTTCGCACATTTTTTAAACTTATTTCGTTGAATTTTTGCATTTCTTCCTGAATACCTTTGTATTCAATTTTAAATTTTGATATTTTTGATAATTTGAAAACAACCGAAATAACTATAATTCTGTCTTTTAATTGATTTTTGAAAATACTGTTTCGATATTCAAAATTACATTCCGAATTATTTAACAGACATATTTCTTTTGAAAAAATATCAAAAAATTCAACTTTCTCAATAATATCTTTGGCTTCAAATCCGTAAGCTCCAATATTCTGAATAGGAGCTGCTCCTACATTTCCCGGAATAAGCGAAAGATTTTCAACACCAAAATAATTGTTCTCGACACAATATTCAACAAAATTATCCCATTTCTCGCCGGCAAATGCTTTAATATAAACGTCTTCTGAAGTTTCACTTACAATTTCAATTCCTTTGAAACTTGGAAATATAACCCAACCTGAAAAATCCGCTGTGAATAGTAAGTTGCTACCTTCTCCAATAATAAGTCGTTTTGAGTTAAGTATTTCTTCGTTCAAAAATAATTCTTTTAATTCTTCTGATTTAGAAATATTACAAAAAAACGAGGCTTTAGCGTCAATACCAAAAGTGTTTTTATTTTTTAGCGAAAAATCTTTTATAATTTGTATAGCCATAAATATCAATAAAAAAGGGATACCATTTACAGTATCCCTCAATAATTTTTTTTATTTTTTATTCAACTTTTCCTTTAATTGTGTAAGTTGTTTCTTTTGTAACTTTAACTCCGTTAGCCTTTTGCTGTTCTGTTTTTACAATAATATCTTTACTGAAAGCTCCAACTGCTAAATATGCTTTGGTTGCAGTTACAACAAATTTGGCTTCTGAATTTGGTTCTATAACATCATCAGTAACTACTATACCTAAACCTGTAGGAATTACAAAGTTAATAATAACTAAGTTTGTTGTTTCAGTATTTACAATCGAAAATTCAAATTGGACAACATCAGTCGATAATGTTCCAAAATCGTGTGAATTTAAATTAGGAAGTGTAATATCTCTTTTACTTCCAAACATTTGACCTTCTTCATCATCAACTTGAGCAAAACCAGCAAATGAAAAAACTGAAACAAATAATAATATTAATGTTAAATTTTTTATTTTCATAATTTAAAGGTTAATTTTTTTGGTTAACAAGTACAAATATACAAAAATCATTTTATGTTTTACGTTATTAAAACGTTTTTTTACCAAAAAAATTTTGTTAGTCAAATTTTACTTTTGCATAATTCAGTAATTTTTTAATCCTTAATTTTTGGGATATTAAATAATGAGGCAATTAACAAAAAAAAAGTTAAATAAATCATGCAAAATAAAAATAAGATTATTTTATATAAAACAAAATAACACATACTTCAGACCGAAGATGTCAAATAAATAATACAAATGAAATAAAAAAGTATTAAGAGAATTCTAGTACCTCTAATTCACTAAATTCTGAAACTTCTTCTGCCTCCCAGTCATCGTCTTCGAGTGTAAAAATATCTTCAACGTCGATGCTTAGTTCTTTAGATATTTTCAACGCCTCAATTGCTGTGGGTATTTGTTCTCCATTTTCAAATGAATGAAATGTTTCAACAGGAATATTTAACTTATTTGCTAGATTATCAGCGGTTAAATTCTTTTTAGAAAGAACTATTTTTAAACTATTTCTCATCGACTTTGAGGTTTAAATGTGATTAAATAAACTATACTTTAATTTTTGACAAATCTAATAAATATATTTTTAAATTAAGATAACTTTAATATAAAATTTTCTTATTTTTTTTAATAAAAAATTTATATTAATCAAGTATTATAGTAATAATGACAATAAACAAAAACATTAACTTCAAAATTATATTATAAAAAAATATGATATAATTTTTTGCATCATTATTATTCATTTTAAATATTTTTTTCAAAATCTGATTAAAATTAAAGCAAAAGTTAAATAAATGCAATTCTACATTTTTTGTGTTGGTTTTCAAATTAAGTAATATTACTCATATAAAAATATACATTTTAAAATAATTATACTTTATGTTGCATTTCTTTTATTTTTTTAAATTTGAGATTAAGAGAATTGGAAAAATTTGAGAATTTGAGAATGTGAAAATTTGAGATTATGAGAATTGGAAAAATTTGAGAATTTGAGATTGTGAAAATTTGAGATTATGAGAATTTGAAAAATTTGAGAATTTGAGAATGTGGAAAATTGTAATTTTAAATAATTGAATTATAGTTAATTGTATGATTTATTATTGATATTTTTGTTGTTGTTTGTCTGCATTATAAAAATATTTAACAAAGTTTTGTTTACAAAAAAGAACAAGAAAAATAATTAATTGAAAATTAATTTATAAATTAGCTTTTTATTTCAACAATAGATTAATTCTTATCAAAAAACTTTCAAAATCTATGTTTAAATCATTTGAAGGCATTGTATCTGAAAATTTTAAAATTGCAATTAATTCGATAAAATCAAATTATTTACGAACAATTTTAACAATTTTGATTATTGCAATCGGCATTACAGCACTTGTTGGCATTTTAACAGCCACAGATGCAATTAAATCGAGTATAAATGAAGAATTTACAAGATTAGGTGCAAATACTTTTACAATTCAGAGTCGTGGTGTTACGGTTCATATTGGAAAAGAAAGAGTTAAAACCAAATCTCATTCATATATATCTTACAAACAAGCATTTGAATTTAAAGATAATTTTGAATTCCCTGCAACAATTTCAGTTTATGTTACAGCAAGTTACAATTCTACTCTTAAATATGAAGAAACACAGACAAATCCAAATATTCCGATTGTAGGTGCAGATGAAAATTTTATAATAACATCGGGAAGAGAAGTTGATAAAGGTAGATATTTCAACGAATTAGATATTCAGCAAGGTCGTAATGTTGTGGTTTTGGGCAGTAAACTTGCTAAAAATCTTTTTGATAATATTGAACCTATTGACAAAGAAATAATTGTTGGCAATGGCAGATATCTGGTAATTGGAGTTTTGAAAGAAAAAGGTTCAAGTTTTGGATTTAGAGACGACGAAGTTTGTGTTTTGCCAGTTTCAAACGTCCGCCAATATTTTGCTACAACAGATTTATCATACAACATAAGCGTGATGCCAGATGTTTCTCAAATGCTTGATTTTGCGGTAAGTGAAGCAGAAGGAACTTTTCGTATTGTAAGAAATCTGAAGGCGGTTGATGAAACCGATTTTAATGTTACAAAAAGTGATAATCTGGCGGGTTTGCTTTTGGAAAATATTAGTGTTGTAACTTTTGCTGCCACAATTATTGGTGTTATAACTCTGTTTGGAGCTGCAATTGGGCTTATGAATATTATGCTTGTTGCTGTTTCTGAACGCACAAGAGAAATTGGAACTCGAAAAGCAATTGGTGCAACTTCAAAAATTATTAAGCAACAGTTTTTGTTTGAAGCTATTGTAATTGGTCAGCTAGGTGGAATTACAGGAGTTGTTTTTGGAATTATTATCGGAAATCTGGTAGCTTCGTTAATTGGTTCTCACTTTGTTATACCCTGGATTTGGATATTTCTCGGATTATTTTTGTGTTTAATCGTTGGTTTGTTTTCAGGAATTTACCCTGCTGTAAAAGCTTCAAAATTAGACCCAATTGAGGCTTTAAGGTACGAATAAATAAAAATTAAAAAAAATCTTTTTTTTATTACAAATCTTTTTAAAATTCAAATTTAAGATTTTAAGTTAAAGCTTTACGCCAATAACTAACACATCATCAACTTGTTCTATTTCACCACGCCAGTTTTCAAATTCATTTTCAATCTCAATTTTTTGATTTGGAAATGGTTTATTACAGTGTTTTGAAATAATTTCCTGAAAACGTTTTGATTTAAGTTTTTCGTTTTTTTCGCCACCAAACTGCGACTGATAACCGTCAGAAAAAATATAAAACCTGTCGCTTTTTTTCAATTGAATTTGGTGATTTGTAAAAGGTTGCTCCTTAGGATATGTCCCAATTGGCATTCTATCGGCTTTAAATTCAAGCAAATTATTTTCAGTTTCATTATTTTCAGTTTCATTTTTTTCTTCTACTGATAAATTAATTTTGCTTATTAACCAAAGCGGATTATTTGCTCCGGCATATTGCAATTCCAAAGTATCGAGATTTAGCGAACAGAAAGCAATATCCATTCCATCTTGAGTTTGCCCCTTCTTACCACTTTGATGTAAAGATTTTTTTATACGAATTCGTAGTTCATTTAAAATAACATCAGGTTGAAATTCAGTTGATTTTCCGATTATTTCGTTTAAAAGTGAAACTCCAAGAATGCTCAAAAATGCTCCGGGAACTCCATGCCCAGTGCAATCGGCTGCTGTTAAATACAATATGTTTTTATTTTGTTTGTACCAGTAAAAATCTCCGCTTACGATATTTCGCGGTTTGAATATAATAAATAATTCGATATAATTTTGAGAAACAATATCTTCAACAGGAAAAATTGCTTGTTGAATACGGTTTGCATAAATAATGCTGTCGGTTATTTCCTTTTTTTGTTTCAGAACTATATCCCGCTGTAGAAGAATTTCATCATTTTGAGCCAAAATTTCATCTCGCTGTGCTGCAATTTCTTCGTTCTGCTGTTTTAATTCTTCATTTTTTTCTAAAATTATTTCTTTTTGATTTTCAATAATTTGCAATTGTTTTCGTGTAAATTTGTTCCAAAAAAACTGAGCCTCAATTACTAACCAAATTATTGATACCAGCCATATAATTGTTTGATATTTGCTAAACCAAACCGACCAATCATCACTACCATTTTTTAAGGGAAAAACAATCGAAAAAATCAATAAGAATAGAATGAAAATAAAAAGCAAACCGTAAATCAAGAAAAATTGTTTTCGATTGAGATTAAAAATGTAAACTTTTATTTTTAAATCGTTTAAGTTTTTCATGGTAGTTTTTTATTTCAATTTTTAACACTAATAATCCAATGTCTTTTAGCTAAGAAAATATTTAAATTCAAACCATTATGTCAATCTGTAAGGAACTTGTGCATGTATGCTGTAAAGTTAAAAAGGTTATCTAAAATACTAAATTTAAGCTTTTTACAAAAAATTACTCACTAAAGCTTCGTGAGAACAGTTTGCTTACTTACAATTTCTGTTCTAACTTCCACTAGTGTCATGGTAAGCGATAGTTGTCAGGTTAAAACACCTGACAAGTACATCATTCACAACACATTTCATGTGTTTTCACCTGAAATTTATGCGTCATTTAATGTTTGACATGACACTAGTTCCCTACAGTGCTACCTCAGTTTTAGAAAAAGTTACTACTTTTATTACTAAGTAAACTGACAAATTTATTTGTATATTTAAATTTTCTAATTTGTTGAATTTGAATTAAATATTTTCAAATTATCTAATTTTCAATTTTTTCACATTATCAAAATATTAAACTTTGTCAAAGTTAAAAAATCAATTTATTTTATTTATTAATAACAATTTTTGTAAAAATATTTTGATTTTGATTTTTAATATTTGCGAAATAAATTCCATTTTTTGCAAAACTTAAATCAATAATTTTTTCATTTTCAGTAATAATATTAGAATAAACAATTCTTCCACATATATCATAAATATCAATAAAAGAATTATTTAAATCAGATATATTAATTGAAAAAATTCCATTTTCTGATGGATTTGGATAAACATAAACACTATTTGAGTTAAATTTATTGATACCATTAGTTGGGTCAACAATTCTAAAAGAGTTAGAAATAATATCGTTGCTTTGGTTAATATATTGAGCAAAACCTGAACCAGCTTCGTCGGTCATAAATCCATGGTTATAAGCTATAATCTTGAATTTTAAAATACTTTCATCTATAACAGTTTCATTTTTTAATTTTACCGATAATGTAAATTCTTGATTTGTATTATCTGCAACTTCAAAATTGCTGATTAATATTGCCTGAATGTATCCATCAGTAATATTTACCGAACTTGTTTCCAATACATTATTGTTGTTACTAATTTGAATATCAGAAATTGTATTTGTCCATATTGCTGTATTATCAGGATTTTTAGGGTAAAATTTCATTTCCGAAATCAAAGTTGGTAGTCCGTCTGCTGTTCCTAAATCTTCTACGGCATATTTTAAAACATTAGTAAATAAAATATTGTCATTATTAATTGTTGTTGCAGCAACTTGTATTGTAGGCTCAAAAATTTCAGTATCCATATCATTAATTCCCTCTACTAAAATTGTGAAAGGATTTGAAATTATATCGTTACCCATATTTACTACCGGAGCAAATGTTGAACCAGCTGCATTTGCAATAAATTCGTGATTATCAGCATCAATACTAAATTTCAAAACACTTTGATTTACAACTGTTTCGCTTTTTAATTTTACCGATAATACAAACTCTTTTGAAGTGTTATCTGCAAGTTCAAAATTCTGATTTAAAATTGCATGAATAAAATTATCTCCAATATTTAATGTTCCGATACTTAGGTTTACGTTATCACAACTAATTGTAACATCAGAAATTGAATTTGTCCAGTTTGCAGTATTTTCGGGACTTTTTACAAAAAACTTCATTTGCGAAATAAAAGTCGAAAGTCCGTCTGATGTCCCAACATCTTGAATTTTAAATTTAAATACTTCAACAAAAGATGTATTTGTATTTAAAATTGTACCAGTTGCAGTTTGTGAAGTAGGCTCATAAATTTCAGTATTACTGTCGTTTACAGGAATAGTTCCATTGCAGCTCCATTGTAAATCGTCAATAGCAGCACGTTTTGTTCCATCAGATAAAATTTTAACCTGCATATTTCCGGAAATATTAATTCCCGAAATTGTTGAAGTTTGTGTTATTCCATTTGCAATTGGCACAGTTCCAATATTAGTTCCGTTAACTTCAATATTTAATACTGATGTTCCGTCAGAATATGGATAATTTGTTGTAATAGTCAGACTTTCAATTCCATTTGGCATAATAGGTGAAAGTACATATCCTTTAAAACATACTGATTTTCCGGTCATTTGCACATCAGTTCTTGCCGAAGTAGCATTCCATGTACCTCCATCATTTCCTGTCCACGAAATATTTATATACGAACCAGAAGCAGGTACATTATCAAAAGTTTCGTTTACACAATACTGCGGTAAAACAGTTGTAAATTCATCTGTTTGAGGAATAATTCCATCTGTCTTATAATCAATATTTGCACCTGAATTTGTATAAGGGAATATTTTAAAGAAGTAATGTGTTGTCTGAATTAAGTTATCAAAAATTGCAGTTTGGTCTCCAAAAGAAACATTTTTTGTAAAAGTTCCGTCATTTTCAGGTTGTCCATCAGTAGGATTTGTAATAGCAGCAGCCGAATAATTAGCTTTAATTAAATAACCCTGAGGCAAAACAGAACCGGTAGCGTCTGTCCAAGTTAAATCTATAGAGCTGGCAGTTGCACCTGTTGCTATAAAACTTGAAGCATGATTTGAAGGTTCGGGTTTAAAAGGTGAAGCCATTTTTGATATTCCTGATGAATAGTTTGTTAAATCGTAAGACCAGATTTTATAATAATAGTTTTGTGCTTGTAAACCGGTATGATTAAAACTTAAATTTGTGCCAACATATAAAACCGTTCCACCATTTGTAATTACTTGACCTGCAGTGTAAGTACCAGTTGGCGTTCCAAATGTATTTTCTGAATTGTAAGCCAAAACAACAATATTGCTGTTAGGATTTAAATTCCATGTTAAATTAATTTGCGATGCAGAAGTACCTGTTGCTGTAAAATTTGTAGGATTCGGAACATTATTTCCGCAATCTTGTCCAAAAACAATGCAAGTCCATTCTGGGTGGTCAATATATGGATTTCTATTATTTTGTCTTAAATACACAGCATTGTTTCTGTCAATTTCTTTTGTAGAAACAGGGTCTAATTCGTCCCAAGCTAATAATAAATTAATTGCCCATGGAGCAAAATTATTACCACTTAACATTGGACTGTTCCACGACGAAAAACTATTCATATATCTGGTAGCCATGTAAAAATAATTTCTGGCAAAATCACCTTTATAAGCATCAACAGGTTCAAATACAGTTCCTGAATATCCGGGAAACGAATTTGGACCAAGTTTACTTCCATTTGTTGAAGTCCAAGTTGGGGCATCTACCTCTCCAAAAGGGAAATTACTTCTTTTATTGTTTACATAACCATCTGTTGGAACAAGATGAAATAAATCGGAGTATTGAATTGCACTCCCTCCACCCCACCACGATTTTGGGAATGAATGTTCTTTGTTAAAGCAATCGCCTTCACCGTTATAACTTCCACATTGGTCTCCGGAAATATTATAGTAGAAATAATATGCAGCATTTCCGGTTGCGTCCATTGAGTACATATCCCAAACTTTATTACTGCCAAGATTATCGGTATAATAAAAATCGTCTTCGAGACTATTATAACTGTTGGAAGTGTGCCCGTTGGATATAATTGATCTGAGAGCATTTCTTAATTCATCACCTGTAAGTCCATCGGTACCATTATAATAACCGGCTGGAATTTGAGAAAAAATTGTTTGATACGAAAAAAGAACAAAAAAGAGTGTTAGAATTTTTAAAGAATTTAATTTCATTTTTATTAGTATTAATATTTAGTTATTTATTTAATTTTTAATCCAAGAATTGTAATATCATCTCGTTGCATTTCGTTTGAATGCCAATTTTTTATAGTATTTACGAGAATTTGTTTTTGAAGTTGCATATTTTCAGAACTTTTTTTCAGCAGTATTTGTTCAAGCTGTTTAGGTCCGAATTTATGACCATTTGTACCAATCTGGTCTGTATAACCATCAGATGTTAAATATATTATATCATCAATATTTAAATTAACAATTTTATCGGTAAAGTTTTGTTTTAGTCTCGAAAAAGTACCTCCAATCGACTTTCTGTCGCCTTTAAATATTTTAATTGTTTTGTCGTTAGAATTAAAATAAATTAAATTTCTACGAGCCCCCGAAAAAGTTAAAATCGAATTATTATCATTTTGTTTTTCAATATAACAAAGGCAAATATCCATTCCGTCAGTGTTATCGGTTTTGTCTTGTTTCAGAGCTTTAATAATTTCGTTGTTTAAAGTTTCGAGAATTTGCGAAGGCTGAAAAATATTTCGCTGGTTTACAATTTCGTTTAACATTCTGCTGCCAATCATAGACATAAATGCACCGGGTACACCGTGTCCGGTACAATCAGCAACAGCTAGAAATGTTTTTTGTGTAAGTTCATTTTTTTTGTCGAGATGCACAAACCAGTAAAAATCACCCGAAACAATATCTTTTGGCTCGAAGAAAATAAAACAGTCAAATATTTTTTGAATATCTTCCTCTTTTGGTAAAATTGATTGCTGAATTGTTAAAGCAGTTCTTATACTTCCCTTTATATTTTCGTTCTGAATTTCAAGTTGTTGATTAATATTTTCGAGTTGTTCCTTATTTGCGTTAATTTCTTCGTTTTGTAAAATCAGAGCTTCTTTTTGCGACCTGATTTCTTCGTTTTTTTGCATAATTTCCTGCTCAGCTTCTTTTAATTCTGAAATATCAGATTCTATGGCTATTATTTTATGTACGTTTCCAAATTCGTCAACAACCGGCGAAAGCGTAGTCTGAACCCAAATTTTATTAATACCAAGTTGATTTACATAAGATTCGTAATTAATTACTTGCTTGTTGCAAACACATCTTTCAATTAGTTCTGAAATATTTTTTACAACGCTAAGTTTCATCATATTTCCTCCAAATCTTGAAACAATATCGCTGTAAGTTAATCCGTAAAGTAAGGTAAAACCTTCATTAACCCATTCAATATCTGCGTATTTATTCAAAATCATAATTGCATTGTTTGTTTTACTTGCAACTAATGATAATTTTGAAAGTTCCTTAACATGATTTTGCAAAATAATACTTTGGTCTTTAATTTCCTGATGATTGAGTTCTAATTCCTGATTAAAAAGCACGATTTTATTTTTCTGCTCAGTAATTTCTTTTGTTCGTAATAAAACCTGTTTTTCGAGTTCCATTTTCTGTCGTTTCAGAATTGAAGTTCTGAGCAAAAACAATAAAACAACAACCAAAATAGAAATGATGAAAATCAGTGATTTAAATAAGAATGTTTCTTTGAAAGGCGGTTCAATATTTATTAATATTTTTTTTGATGTTTTACTCCAAACTCCATCACAATTACTTGATTTAATGATAAATGTATATTTTCCAGATGGAAGGTGAGAGTATGTTACTTCATTTTTGTCTGAAACTATAGTCCATTCTTTATCAATACCTTCGAGTATGTATTTATATTGATTTTTTTGTGGATTTGAAAAGTGAAGAGCCGAAAACTGTATTGTTATTAAATTCTGAGTATAATCTAAATTTATTGTATCAACAAAAAGTATTGATTTATTGATAATATTAGTAGAGTCGTTAGGCAGAATTGATTTGTTATTAACTTTAAATCCGGTAATTACAATTTCCGGAGCATATTTATTGAATTTAACATTTTCGGGAAAAAAAGTATTAAAACCGTTAATTCCACCAAAAAACATTTCACCATCAGCCGATTTATAAAATGCTCCGGTATTAAATTCGTTGCTTTGTAGTCCGTCCCACACACTATACACTGTAAGGTTGTAGTTTTCAATATCTAATTTAAGAAGTCCGTAATTTGTACTTATCCATAAATTTTTCGTATTGTCTTCAATAATTCCGTAAATTACATTATTTGGTAAAATATTTTCTTTGTTGAATGAATAAAATACTTCATCATTTTTTTTCAATAAATTTAAACCGCCTCCGTAAGTTCCAAACCAAAGATTTCCATTGGTATCCTGATGTATGTTAGTTACTGTATTTGAAGAAATTGAATTTGTATTTTCATCGTGTAAAAATGCTGTAAATTCAGTTGTCTGATAATTAAATTTTACAAGTCCGCCGTTTTCGGTTCCAAGCCAGTAAATACCTTTATCATCTTCAAAAATTGTTCTTATATAATTGTCTGTAAGTCCTTTGTTAGTTTCTTTTGTAAAATGTTCGAAAATAATTTTTCCGTTATTGTATGATAATTTGTTAAGTCCATTGTCAATTGTGCCAATCCATAAATTTTGATGTTTGTCTATGTACAAAGTTCGTATATTATTGCTGCTTAAACTATTTTCATTGTCGTGTAAATGTTGATAAAAAGTAAATTCAGGAACTTTTTTATTAAAATTTAAATATGCAATTCCTTTCGAATTTGTTGCAATCCAAAGATTTCCTGAAGAATCACATTGTATCTCACGTATATAATTATCAAGTAGTTTATTTTTAGTGATATAATTTACCTGTTCGTAAATATTTTTATTTTCGTTAAAAACAAATTTAAACAAACCACCTTTGCTGCCAACCCATAAATTATTATTTTTATCTTTTGCAAAAGTTCGAATAAAATTTGATTTAATTAAATCATTTTCGGAAGCAATTATTTGATAATGTGCAAATTTATTTCTCGATTTATCAAATTTGCATATCCCTCCGGCATAAGTTCCGAGCCATAGAATACCTGTACGGTCTTCAAAAACCTGCCATATATAATTGTCGTTAAGGCTTTTAGGGTTATCAATATCTACAGTATAATTGACAAACTCGTCAATTTCTGAATCATATCGTATTAATCCATCAACTGAACTAAACCAGTAAATACCTTCATTATCAACTATTCCAGATAAAACACTATTGGTAGGATACTTGCTGATTTTTTGGAGTATGAATTTTTTTTCATCAGTTAGTTTAATTTTGAACAATCCGTTAGTATTAGTTCCCAGCCAGATATTATTATTTGCATCACAAAAAATTGTTCTGGTATCATAAATACCCAACTTATCTAATTCAGAAAAGCGTGTAAAGTTATTAGTATTTTCGTTGAAAATATTTGCACCTGCGTTGTCGGTAATAACCCAAATTCGATTAAAATTGTCGGAGCAAAAACCTCTGATATAATTTCCTGATATTGAACTGGTATCTTCAGAATTATATTTGTAGTGAGTAAATTTTAGGGTTTTAATGTCTAACAAATCTAGTCCGTCTTTAGTACCAATCCACAAACGGTTTTTGTTATCAGCATATAATGCTCTTATCTGATTATCACTTATTGAGTTATAATTATTTTCATCGAAAGTAAATCTTTCAAAAATTTCCTTTTTCCTGTCAAATTTATTTAATCCACCATAGGTTCCTATCCATAAATTCTGTTCTGAATCTTCGCATATTGCCCAAATCTGATTGTCAGAAATACTTGTAGAGTCTTTAATTTTTGGAGAATAAATTGTAAAATTGTAACCATCATATCTGTTTAATCCATCTTGAGTTCCAAACCAAATAAATCCAAAGCTATCCTGAAAAATAACATTTACCGAACTTTGTGAAAGTCCATCATCGAGGGTAATATATTCAAAATTAACGCCATAAGCCTGTCTTATGCTTCTTTGATATTGAGCATGAGCATAATTATTCAGACAAATAATTACAATTGTAAATAATATCAATTTGTATTTATTCATCAAAAAGAATATTTTTATAATCTCTTATTATGAAAATGTCATAATCTCCAAGATGCTTAAAACCAAAATTTTGATATAAATTCACTGCTTTAAAATTTTCTGCATTTACTTCAAGTTTTATTTGCAACCCCAAACTTTTTGCAAATCTGAGAGTTTCTTTTAATAGTAATTTTGAATATCCTTTTCCTTGATGTTCTTTTTTAATACCAAAGTGATGTAAATAAAGTCTGCGTTTATCATTTGTAATCCAAGATGTACCAATAATTTGTTTACTTGAAGTATCTTCTAAAACCAGAAATTTACCTCCATTATTTATAGTTTCAGTAATAATTTTTTCATTATCACCACGTTGCATTGCACCTAATCCTATATCCGACCACAGTTTTTGTATCTGTACGAAATCTGTTTCGGCAAAATCACGTAAACCTAAATTATTATCTTGTTTAAAATACATTTATTCAGAATTTTAGATTTTATAATTTTGTTTTCAAGCTAATTTTATGATTTTATTTAAATGAATGTCCGTTTTAATCACAAAAGAAAAAGAAAAATCTGTCATCGCTGTGCGAACTATTACTCCTTATAGTCGTGAAAAAAGTTCTCTTGAGCGATAGCGAAAAACTTGCTTAAACTATTCTCACGAAACGAAGTGAGTAATTGAAATACTAATGTTAAAAAGTGCAATATGTTCTTTGAATGTACATAGTTATCAGATTTACTTAAGTATTTCAATTAAAGCAAGATTTACCTAACGGTGAAAAAGTTCTCCAAAATGACATTTGTTGGTGATGTTTACGAACAATCATTTTTTTTATCAATATTTTTGCATTAAATCGACAAAAATATCAATAATTTCTACTTAAATATCGTACTAAATTACAAAAAAATAATTTTTAAATTAATAAATAGATAATTTTTTTATAAAGTTTAAAATAAATTGTATAAGTATCTTAAAATCTGTACATTTTTAAAAAATGAATAATCAACAATTTGTTTAATAAATGGAACAATATTTGTAAAATTACATAAAAAAATATTTACATGCCATACAGAAGATTACCAAATACAGACCAAGCCAGATTACGAGCTTTGAATAAGGCTTACGGAATGGGGCAGAAATTGTCTTTGAATGATTTAGGTATTTCAAACGAAACTTATCAGAAATTGAAAGTTTTTTTACCAAAGTTTGAACACGCACTAATATCTCAGAAAGAGGCATATACAAATCAAATTAAAAATAGTAATCAATATAAAGATGCTTTAAAAAAAGTAAGACTTTATTTGTCTCATTTTGTTCAGGTTATGAATTTTGCAGTTTTACGAAATGAATTTAAACCGGTTGTTAGAAAATTTTACGGTCTTGAGCAAGATGACTCTAAAGTACCTTCTTTAAATACTGAAACAGAAATAATTGAATGGGGAAAAAAAATAATTAATGGCGAAGAAGAGCGTGTTATTAAAGGCGGGTTTCCGATTCTGAATCCAAAAATTGCTGTTGTAAAAGTTAGATACGAGAGATTTACAGAGGCATTTCATTTTCAGAAAACACTTCAAGATGTTAATAACAGGGCTTTAAATAAAGTTTCAAAAATGAGAGAAGAAGCTGATTTTATAATACTTGCAATTTGGAACGAAGTTGAAGCTAAATTTGAAAAATTGCCGGCTTCAGCAAAAAGAGAGAAATGCAAGGATTATGGAATTAATTACGTTTTCAGAAAAAATGAGAAAAAATCAGAACAAAATAGTAGTAATTTCTAATTAATTTTTGATTACGTAAATTAAATATATGAGTCCCTAATTGAAGACAGATTTGTTTGTTTTGGAAATATGTCAACTTTAATTTATGCTATAAAAAATAAACTTATGCAGTCAGAATTTATCCTTCCATTCTTACAATTCGTGGCATAAAAGTTCCGATAACGTTAACCAAATCTTTTTGTGCAGCCATAACTTTGTGGATATCTTTATATGCCATTGGAACTTCGTCTAAATCGCCACCAATTAATTCGACTTTTGCTTTTTCAAGAAATTGCTTTAAATGCTTTTTTGTAAAAGTATTTTTCGCCAAATTTCTTGACATTAAACGTCCGGCTCCGTGAGATGCAGAATTCAGCGAAAACGGATTTCCTTTTCCGCTGACAATGAACGCAGGAGTTGCCATTGAACCCGGAATTAAACCCAACATTCCTTCAAAAGCAGGAGTTGCACCTTTTCGGTGGACAATTACTTGATTTCCATTTGCTAACTTTTCTTCCCAAGCAAAATTATGATGATTTTCAACTTTTGCTACAGCTTTTTCTTTCAATACTTTAGAAATTAGGTTATGAATATAATCGTGATTTGCTTTTGCATAATCTCCGGCAATTGTCATTGCTTTCCAGTATTCGAGTCCTTCGTTTGTATGTAAATCTAACCATGCCAAATGTTTAGCTCCAGAAGGTAAACGAGTTTTATCAGCTGCTATTCTGGTATAATATCCTGCAATTTCGTAACCAAAATGTCTTGAACCGGAGTGGGAGAGGAGACCCAGATATTTTCCTTTCGGGATATTTAGTTTTTCATTATCTTCGAGAATTTCAACATCCCCGAATTCGACAAAATGATTACCCGAACCTGATGTTCCAAGTTGCTTGTATGCTGTACTTTGCCACTTTTTTAGAATTTCAATTTCCGAAAATTCTTTTCGCTCAAGAACTTCAATTTCCGAAATTTTATCGTGCTCTTCTTTTTGTCCGAATTTTGTGTTTTCAATCAATATTTTTTTCAGATTTGAATGATAACGTTCCAGATAATTTTCGGGAACACGGAAAATTGAAAGTGCCATTCTGCAACCAATATCAACTCCAACAGCATACGGAATAACAGCACTTTGAGTAGCCAGAACACCACCAATTGGTAAACCATAACCTTCGTGGGCATCGGGCATTAATGCACCTGCAACAGAAATTGGAAGTTTCATTGCCGTTTCCATTTGATGAATTGCTCCGGGCTCAATATCAGCACTTCCGTAGATTTTATAATCAATACCTTTTTCGAGTAAATCGAATTTCTTAACTTCTGAATTATCAAAAAAAACATCTCCGGTTTGTTTAAGCAAACCTAAAGCAACCGGTTTGAAAATGGTGTTATTCAAAAATTTATCAGGAGTTTTAAAAATTCTCTCTGCCAATTCAATTTTACTGTCAATTTCGGCTTTTTTGAGTTCTTTCTCAATAATATTTATGGTTAGACTGATAATCTGGTCGTTATCATAACCTATTGTTTTTAAATGTTTTCCGGTAAGTTTTTTTTTCGACATCTGATAATATTAAATTAAATTTAATTTTTTGAATGTAAAGAACTAAATGATTTATTGTTATAAAAATCATTTATAAATAGACTTGATGCAATTTGATTTGCAAGAACATAACTCAAATGTCATCCCGAAGGGAACTCTTTGATGTCTGCAATAAAGTTATAAAAAGTAAATCTGAAAAATATAAGTTGTTATTCTTAAATAT
>Ga0316608_1000298_pt1 | contig 24913 bp, 12 predicted proteins | sample MIS2016152B_MG_FD_207673 | JGI IMG/M metagenome (GOLD analysis project Ga0316608, IMG submission 207673) | Microbial mat bacterial communities from Middle Island sinkhole, Lake Huron, Michigan, United States - MIS.2016.152B | ecosystem: Environmental > Aquatic > Freshwater > Lake > Sediment...
TTCTGTATTTTTATCCATTGTTGTAGGTTTTTTCGCAAAACAAACATACAACATGGGGTGAAACCTTCGGGGACTAACCCCTCTTTTTATTGTTTTTTTCCTCGTTCAGTAGTGAAAAAGTATATTATTTATTTATTTGTAATAACAATTATATTATCAGGTTGTAATAATTACATGATTAAAACACTGAAAAATAAAACTGGACTAGAATTTAACTCAAAAGATTTAAGATTCTGTGTCTGCACAGATATTAAGAAATACAATTGCAAGCCTCAATCACACGGATGGGTAAAAGCTAAAGATGTTAACGGAATAAAGGTTTCTGATACATTTTTAAGACAAATTTCATTGCAATATATTTTGCAAAATGACAATGCACATTTAAATTGTCATAATATTGACATATATAATAGTTTTTTAAATAGTTTTAAAGGGCATGATACTATTGGACAAAATCCAGATTTTGATTTTCTTTTCGACAAATTTAACTCTATAAAATTCTCAGAGGCTTTTCAAGCGAAAGCAATTGAAGAAGCTATATATACATTAAAAGCTGAAGCTGCAGTAAAACAATATAAACTGACTCCGGAAATGCTAGCAAGTTTCAAAAACAATCTGAAAAGAGAAATAAATAATAGATCAAACACATCTATGGTATTAAATTATGTAATTGTTGAAATTACTGGTTTTGGTGATAACGATGCTGGTTTAAAGATTAATAAAGAGAATTTAGTCAAATATGGTTTTAATGATTGCCTCGAAAAGTACGAAAATGGTTTTAATTTGGTGCTCGGAATTGCAGGGTTTGCAATATCCAAATTTCAAGCCAACCAAGACATATTTGAAGAAGATTGGATGATCAGGGCGATAGAAGCTTCAATTATTGCTAAGGGTTCGGAAGATATTAAAATCCTAAGCGATCTAAAAACTTCAGCATCAGTTAACTGGTCAAATAATATTAATCAAAAGATAATAAATTCGCTTAACATTCAAGGAGATGGGTTTTTCTTCCCAATTTGGATTAAAAAGATTAAAAAAGGGTAATGAAAAAATCTTTTCACTTGACAAGCTTTAATAAATAAAGGTTTATAAAGAGAAATGGATTGCCCCCCTCTCATAACTTGTTTATAACATTCTCATCTTATTGATTTTCCTGTAAGTTACATTTCCTACCTTTCGTTTACCTATTTTTCTTTGTATTGATAATAGTTAAAACGATTGCCATGGAAACCAACGAAAATCAAAAAAACAACTCCAAAACGCTTGACAGCGACAAGTATTATTTTGCTGCCTATTTGAATATGGCCAGGCACAATGCATTTATCACACTGGCTCATATTACCCGGATTCTTGGAAAAAATCCGGCCGGTGAGGATCAATTAGCCGAGATGTATGCTATTAAGATTTTTAACCCTGTCAACAATAGTTTGTCAGAGGATATTCTCAAAGCTAAAAAACTTATTGATAAGCATTTCCCTTTTGTTAAATATCTTGTAAACATTAACGATAGCGATCCGGAAGTTTATATAGCCGAAAAATACCACAAGGTTTTAAACCAATATTCTACATTGCTCAATGATTATCGCAATTATTATACACATACAGCAAGTGCTGCAAAAGTGGATTTGCAGCCTGATTTTAATAATGGTCTGGAAAGTATATTCGACTTAGCAGTGAACGAGGTCGTAAAACGATTTACCCTGAAAGAAGAAGAGATTAACCATCTTAGACGAAAGTCACCTGAAAATACAGAAATTGACAATTCCACATTTAAATACAGGTTTAGGCGAAAAAGTTTGCCCCCAGCCTTTAATGAAAATGGGATGGCTTTTTTTATTTGCCTTTTCTTAGAGAAGAATTACTCTTACCTATTCTTAAAGCAAATTACCGGATTTAAAAAAGATGGAACTCCAGGTTTCAGGGCTTCACTTGAAGCTTATACTGTGTACCGGACAAGAATACCGAAAATACGGATCGATGCCGAACAGAACAGGGAAATGACTCTGGCAATGGATATGCTGGGCGAATTAAAAAAATGCCCGCGAGAATTGTATGATGTGCTCCAGCCAGAATACGATAATAAATTCAGGGCTAAGCTAAATAGCGATGACGGAGAAAATGAAGAGGACGATTATGAAACCGAAAACCTTTTCCTTCGCAATGGTAGTCGTTTTTCCTATTTGGCATTATCCTTTATCGATACTAACAATCTGCTTCCAGGGTATAGTTTTCATATCGACCTCGGTAATTATTATTTCCGTTTCTATTCAAAAATGGGAGCCGATGGTATTGAGCGAAAGCGGAACATCAAAAAGCATTTGTTGACCTATGGCAATTTGGTGGAAGCACATCAACAAAAGAAAGTGCAATGGGGACTATTGGAAAAAGAAAACCACGAAATTCCTGAAAATAACGAGGAACCATACATTACAAATACTTATCCTCATTATCATATTCAAAACAATCAGGTAGGCCTTTTTTCATGGAATAATATCAAAACAGAATTGCCTGAATTGAAAGGTAAAGACACTAAAACCAAAGCACCCGACATTTGGTTAAGCACTTATGAGTTACCCGCAATTATTTTTTATGCGTTACTATGTAAAAAACAGGCTGCTATTCCTCCTGAAACGATTATAGCAAACCATATTGAGAAAATTAAACAGCTTTTCAGCGACATCCATACGGGTATCTGTAAACCTAAATTATCCCAGATGAATGCCGATGAATATATCAAACAATTCGAAAGCCATTATGTGAGCCTAAGTGATATTCCAAAACCATTGAAAGAATACCTGCTAGGAGAAACTTTCCCGGATAAAGCCTTTGAGGACTATGCCCACGATATGATCAAAAAACTATTTGATGACACTGCTCACAGATTAAAACAACTTGACAAACAAATCATAAAAGATGAAGAATCGAAACCCGGAGTAAACGGAGAAGACAAATTCAACAGTACTTACGATAACATGAAAGCCGGGCGGATGGCAGCTTTTCTGGCTACCGATATGTTGATGATGCAACCGTCGGTATCGGTTAACGAATTGGGGATAAAGGATGGCAAAGACAAAGCAACGGGCTTTAATTTTCAGATATTGCAATCGTGCCTCGCTTTATATGGGGCTAATCATCATAAACTATATCATATTTTCGAAAACTGTAAGTTAATCAACAGCCCAATTCCTCATCCTTTTTTAAAGGACATTAATTTACCTACGCTGGATACTTTATCAGCCTTTTACAAGCAGTATCTTATAGAGCGCAAAAAATATTTAGGTATTTGCACGTTAGAAAAAAATTACCATGCGTATTATTTTCTGAAACCTGGCGAGCGCCGTTGGCATGAGCGAAACGACGAATACTACCGCCAACTGGCTCATAATTACCTGAATGGTTTTGGTAAAGAACCCAATAAGCTGGGTTTTAACTTACCCCGTAGTTTATTTACTCCTTTTATTAAAAGTTGGTTTGCCCGTTTTGGAAATACTGAAATGAAACTATTGATAAAAGAAGAATCGCAGCAAAAACATAATGCCGCGTTTTTGATTACCAAATATTTCGAACTTAACTTGAACGATAAAGTTCAGCCGTTTTATGACTTCCCGCGCAGTTATTTCTTTACCGATAAATACTTCTCATTGCAAAAATCAAATAAATGGCCCGAAGAATTTACAACCGAATTCCTTTCTTTCAGCGAACTTTGCAATAAATCAGCCGATTTTGAAAAGTTCTATAAAGACCTGGGGCACCACAGTTATTTAGACGACAAACAACGACAGACGCTCCATAAGGACTACCACAATTATTTGAAAAACGAAAAGCTTATCCGCTTGGCACAAACCACAGATATGGTATTATTTATGGCGGTACAGCATATATTCGAAAAATTGAAGGTGGCTGATACGGAAGAATTTAAACTCTCGGCAATCCAGACCCCGGATACTTCAGATATACTTTCGTTGCAATGCCCGTTTTCGCTTAACATAGCGGTGTATCATACTGACGAAAAGGGAAATGTAAAGCGTAAAGAAACACCCTTGGCCTACAAAAAGATTACCCAAACCGATTTAAAGATTAAAAATTTTGGTGACTTTATGCGGTTTACTGCCGACCGTCGGCTAAACGAACTGCTCAAATACCTGCCGCAAGAGGAGGTTTCCCGAGCCGACCTGCAACGTGAACTGGAGGAGTATGATACGTGCAGGCTTGCAGTAGCCAAAATCATTCATACTTTTGAGAATAAAATGATACTCCGGTTTAGTAACGAAATGAACGCGATGTTAACACAGCATTCCTATATTGAGTTTAAAGAAATATCAAAATTGTTTTACACCGCATTCACTGAACATTTGGCCGATTGTATTAAACTCGAAAGTATTCGCAATGCATTTATGCACAACCAATATCCCAGGCCAGAAGATGTAGGCCTGGCCGAAGTGTCTTTCCCAGGTATTGCCCTACAGTTATGCCAACAGGCCGAAAACGTTGTACAAATATTTACCCAGAAGTTAACTTTAATAACAAACACCCAATGAGCCCAACAGTTATGCTAGATTGCATTGCACAACCCGTAAATTTACTTTCCTGGCCAAAGGTAGCCGAATGGATTATTCAAGGTTCGTTTCTGGTGATTTCGCTACTGGGCTCGGCCTGGTTGGCTTACCGGTATGCTTTGGCCCGTTTGCGCCGCGAAACACCCTTACTCATTGAGCGCGAAAAATACAACCGAACGCTCAATTCGTTACAGGAGTGCTGGAAACTATTGGCCTATATGACCGATACCGAAAACGAAAAAAGCATCCTTGTGTATGAACAACCTAAAGGAAGCACTCAAAAAACCTGGTATTTTAGGCGACCACAAGCAGAGGAGTTTATGCGAAAGCTTCCGGAATATTTTTACCTGAACGGCGAAGGGCTTTACCTGCCTTTAGGACTAAGAGAGCCATTGTTTAAATACAGAAGGCTGCTTTTTGGCCTTTTACTGAACGATAAAAATAAAGCACAAGAGAAATTTTTAATAGAAAACCCGCTATTGATAGACGAAATGGTAACATTGTACCAAAACCTAATAAAATTATTACGCAAGGAAGCAAAACTGGAGCATCCCCAGCTTCCTGAAAATGGGCTATAATATGGAAACTATGCAAAAAAACAGGGAATTTTTCTTTGAAAAAATTGTAATAACCTTTTATTATACAATTCCCTACAATAGGGTAGGCTGTGGAAGCCTTCTTTTTGAAGGGTAATTACAGCCTTCAGTTAAAAGACTAATTCCGGCTTTGTGCTGTGGAAGCCTTCTTTTTGAAGGGTAATTACAGCAGTATTGACTGAGCATTAGCATAATAACTAGCTGTGGAAGCCTTCTTTTTGAAGGGTAATTACAGCATCCATCCAATGCCAGGATTAACAGCCGAAGCTGTGGAAGCCTTCTCTTTGAAGGGTCATTACAGCAATGCTATTATTGTCAGTCAGGATATTATCGCTGTGGAAGCTTTCTCTTTCAAGGGTAATTACAGCATCTTTCTTTTATGTAATTGAGTACATCTAGCTGTGGAAGCCTTCTCTTTGAAGGGTAATTACAGCAAGCTTTACAAGATTCGTTTATTTTGTCCTGCTTTGGAAGCCTTCTCTTTGAATGGTAATTACAGCAACAACAGAACCTACGAAAGAACCAGTGAAGTTGTGGAAGCCTTCTTTTTGAAGGGTAAATACAGCAAGAAGAAATGGGAGGGATTGTAAAAAACAAAACTTTCCAGGTTTCGAAAACCTGGAAAGTTTGCGTTGGGAATACCCGGGAAGCATTTGAGGAAAAACAAACAACCCCGGCCATTTCCAGCCGGGGTTGTTCAATTAAAGTTCTCTTAATATCAAATCTCTAAAACATATTTTTTTCGATTCAATTACGTTTCGAAGGGCTTAGTTTTCAGCATCTTTATTCCAGAAGTCCACATCGAGCTGATAGCTGCCATCGGGTTGCTGTTTCCATACATTGATATACTTTACATGGCCGCGATACGGCAAGGTGTCGTTTATCATCATTTCCGATTCGGAAATACCGGTTTCGTATATCACGGCAGCATTTCCCTCTACATTTAGCACGGTGGTAGTCATTTTCAGTACCTTTTCGATTTTAAAATCTTCGGCCCAAAATGCTCTGATGCTATCGCGTCCAATCACAAAATGTCCTCCATTGGGCGATAACTTTGCCGAATCGGTATATAACATGGCCAGTTTGGCGGCATCGCGGTTAATAAAACATTGCTCGAGCATTTTATTTTGCTTTTCGACAATCGCCTTCATTTCGGTTTTCGATAACGGGGCGTTTCCGGAGGTACACGACATGGCAAATGCAACAAGAGCCGCTGTGGTAAAGGAAAGGAGGAGGATTCGGATTTTCATGGACGATAGGGTTATAGGTTATAAGGAGGGGAAAGGTAAAAAGTTTGGGAATAGCAACCAAATTTCAACGTGTAATGATTCTTTAGCAGTTATTTTGATGCTTTTCTGTTGTACTTTTTCCCGGTTCCTCGGACCAAGCTTTCAATTCATTTGGAATGCGAATCAAAAATAAATAAATACAGCTCTGTGGCTCTCTATGTATTTCTCCGTGAACCTCCGTGTAATTTTTTCAGCTTCAAAGGAGCTATATAATTCTTACTATTTATCCCTTGCACGCGTTACACGCGCTCGTGAACTAAGAAACCTCTGTGAACCTCCGTGAAATTCTCCGTGCCCCTCCGTGTAATTTTTTTTCGGCTGCAAAGGAGCTATATAATAATTGCTATCTATATCTTGCACGCTCAACAAACGCATGCGAACTAAGAAAACTCTGTGTCTCTCTGTGAAACTTCTCTGTGCCCCTCTGTGTAATTTTTCCAGTTACAAAGAGGCTATAATTCTTACTATTTATCCCTTGCACATGTTACCAAGGAGCACGAACTAAGAAAACTCCGTATCTCTCTGTGAACTTCTCTGTGCCCCTCCGTGTAATTTTTTAAGCTTCAAAAGAGCTATATAACATTTACTATTTATCCCTTGCACGCGCACCAAACGCAAACGAACCAAGAAAACTCCGTGTCTCTCTGTGAAACTTCTCTGTGCCCCTCCGTGTAATTTTTTCAGTTACAAAGGGGATTTAATACTTACTATTTATCCACATCAGGCGTTTCAAACACGCATCAGGTTCATCTTCCTTTCACTCTAAAGCGAAATACTAATACCTCGAATAAGCATTACAACTCAATATTCGATACCTCTGCTTTTAAACTCTTAGCCAATACATCAATTTCTTTCGATACCTCCGAAATGGCTTTTGCAACCTAGGTATGCTGGTCGATTACGTTTAGAAAATCCTTTAGCTTGGTGTTAATTTGCTCGATAGCATCGCGCTGCTCAATACTGGCAAGTGAAATTTCGCGGATGAGAGTAACCGTTTTTTGAACCTCAGGAATAAAGCCTAAGATGGTATTATTCGAAACATCCGATACACTCGCTCCGTTTTGGGCCGATTCCACAATTTCCTGCGAGGCAATTTTGCTTCGGTCGGCAAGCTTTCGTACTTCGTTGGCTACTACCGCAAACCCTTTACCGTGGTCTCCAGCCCTCGCTGCTTCAATAGATGCATTTAATGATAGCAAGTTGGTTTGCCTGAAAATGTCTTCCAAAACCGTTATTTTATCGCATATAGTATTTATTTCATCCATATTTTTTTTAGCGGCACCTCTTACATCATCGAGCTGCGAAAGGGTTTTATTGGTAATGCTGTTTGCCATTTCGGCATTATTGGAATTCTTTCGCGAATGCTCGGTAACCTCCGATAAGGCCATTTCAATTTGAGAAGCAGCGGTTGTTTGATAATCTGCCCCATCCGATAAAAGAACTGCTTTTTGGTTCAATACATTTCCGGTTCGGAACAGCTTTTCGCTTTTTTCTTTAATAATGGCAATCATCTGTTTTAGCTCATGGGTGCGGTTTTCGACAGCTTGTTCGAGTTTGTTCCGCTGATGCTCTATGGTCTTCATCCTGATCCTATAGGCCCAAGCCAAAGCTGCAATTAACCCTAAAAACACAAAAATCCGAAATACCCAGGTCTTCCACCACGGGGCTCGGATTTTTATTTTAAGTATAGCTTCTTTATCCGACCATTTTCCGTCGCTGTTGCTGGCCCTCACCCTTAGGGTATAGTTACCGGGACTTAAGTTCATAAAAGTTGCAATCCGCTTGTTTGCCGTGGTTTTTATCCATTCCTTATCCATTCCGTCCATTTTGTATTCGTATTGATTTTTCATTGGCGAAATATAACCAAGTGCAGCAAATTCGATTTCGAACATATTTTCGTGGTACGAAAGCACCAACTTGTCGGTTTCGGAAAGATCACTTTTCAGGATTACTCTGTTATTGATAGTGTCGCCTACACCCGCTTCTTTTCCCGAAATAAATAAATTGGTAAACACAATTTCGGGTAACGAGGGATTGTCTTTTATTTCGTCGGGCCTGAAAACATTAAACCCGTTGGTGCCGCCAAAAAACATTTCGTCCGAATAAGGACTTTTAAACAGCGAGGTGTAATTAAAGTCATTTCCCTGTAATCCGTCTCCAATGTCGAAGTTTCGGATATTCTTATTCATCAGGTTATACCGGGTAATCCCTTTATTGGTACTGATCCATAAGTTACCGGCTTTATCCTCCAATATGCCGTTTATTATTTTATTAGGGAGCGAATCGTTTAATGCGGGAAGACTAAACTTTTTGGCTTTAGAATCAAAAATGGCTATTCCATTCGATGTGCCCACCCAGAAGGTACCTTTGCTGTCCTGAAGCAATGCCCGAACGTCGTTAGACGGAATCGATGCGGGATCTTTGGGGTTATTCTCATACCGGGTGAATGTATTCGACGACCGGTTGAACAGGTTTAACCCACCTACTTCGGTGCCTATCCACAAATTGCCCTGGTTGTCTTCTAATATAGTCTTTACATTATTATTGCTCAGGCTTTGCTGATTCGCCTCGCTATATCTAAAGTGAGTAAACGTTCCGGTTTTACGGTCCATTTTATCCAATCCGCCTCCAATAAGTCCAATCCATAATTCGTTCCGGGAGTCTTCGTATACTACCCACACATTGTTATGTCCCAGGCTCGACGGGTCGTCTTTTTTATTGAAATAATGTTTGAACCGGTTGTTTTTCCTGTCCATTAGGTTGAGACCATTGGCATAGGTACCAATCCAAAGATTTCCTTCACGATCCTCGAAAATAGATTTTACCACGTTGCCGCTAATCGAACCTTCGTTTTGGGAGTTCGTCTTATAATAATCAAAGGTATTTTGTGAGGAGTTAAACAGGTTAAGTCCTCCGCCATCTGTTCCAATCCAGATACGCTTTTCCTTATCCTGAAATATTGCCAGAACCGATTTGTTGCTCAACCCCGTTGAACTGTTTATTTGCTGAGTAAAATGCCTGAATTTGTATTGCGAAGGATTGTAAATATTAATCCCTCCCTGAAAGGTCCCCACCCATAAAGTTCCTGCTTTGTCGCAATACATGCAATAGATGGCATTGTTGCTTAAACTTGCAGGATTTCCCGGGTCAAAAGTAAGAGCGTGGAAGGCATTTCGCTGTTCATCGTAAATGTTGATGCCGCCGCCATCGGTACCAACTAAAATTTTGCCATTATAATCGGTAAGCGAAGAAATGATATTGCCCGATAAGCCTTTCTCTTTGTCGGTTGTATTGAATGCTGTAATTTGATTGGAAGAAGGATTCAGTTTGAACAAACCGTTTCCGCTGGTTCCAATCCATAAATTGCCCGAACCGTCTTTTAAAAGAGATACGCCAATGTCCCAGCCAAGTTTTTTATAGTCCTCCTTAAAAGTATACTTTTTAAACGTTCCTTTATTGATATCGAACAAATCAATGGCTCCACATTCCGAGCCAATCCAGAATTTACCATCCCCTTCTTCCAGAATGCTGTTTACATAATTATCCCCCAGGCTGGAATTATCGCCCTCTTTATGGGCAAAACAAGTAAATTCATTTTTTGAAGGTTTAAAAACATTTAAGCCTCCGTCTAACGTACCAATCAGCACATTCCCCTTTTTATCTACCAGTACTTTTTTTAAATTGTTCGTGCTGATGGACGATTTACCTTGACGGTTATGCTGGTACCGGGTAAATTTTCCATTTTGGCGATCGTAATAATTCAACCCATCGTTCCGGGTTGCTATCCATAGGTTCGAGCTGCTGTCCTCGGCAATGGAGATGATTATATTACCGCTGATGGAAAGTGAATCGTTCGGGTTGTTTTTAAAAACTTTGAAGGAATAGGCATCATAACGGTTTAGGCCGTCGTTCGTTCCTATCCAGATAAACCCTTTTTTATCCTGGTAAATACAATTTACGGTACCTTGCGACAATCCATGATCAGTGGTCAGGTGATCGAATTTATACTCCTGTGATAATAAAACAAGGGGATTAAGAAAGATGATTAAGCCGATAAGTAATTGAAAAAGACAATTTCCTTTTTTCATAAAAGAGGTTTCTATATATGTAGAACAATCGATTGCAATATTCAAAATAAAAAAGAATATTAATTACTTTCAACAAGTATTAATTTACGTTTTTTTTAAATAACTATAATTTTTGGGAACGTTAATTTTAAATTAAAAATGAGATAGCATATTTAGCCTAAATAATTTTAGTGTATTTAGGCCATCGAAAAGTATAAATTCGTAGCGTTACCTAATCCAAAATAATCGGTATTTCAAATTATAGCCAATCTTCCATGGAGTCCTCTTTGACTTTTTCCGTAAGCCTCAATGTACTTTTTTTCTACTTTAAGTAGCAAAAATAGTATTCAAATTCTCAACGCTTATTTAGAATAAAAATATCATACTACCCTCCATCATTTTATTCATCAAGGGGTATCGAAATATTTTTGTTTATCCTTGAATAATCTTAAATTAGATTCTAAGTAGCGCCGAACAGAAATTAATGTGTATGGAAAACGATTTTAACCCATTTAAAGCCATTTTCGAAAACGCCCCGTTGGGTATTTTTCAAACAAGCCATTCTGGACAAGTTATTGATTTAAATGACGAAGTACTCCGCATTTTCGGTTATGATTCGATGGAAGATGTAAAAAACCGTATTACAAATCTTAGCACTGATTTATATGCTTTTCCCGAAGACAGGGATCGTGTTCTCGGCGAATTAGCTATTAAAAAAGAAACCTCTAATTTTGAAATAAAATGCAGGAAAAAAAATGGGGAGATTATAGATGCTCATTTATCCATGCGGCCCTATTTCAACGCTGCTACCAACGAACAAAACTATATAGGCATAGTAGAAGATGTCACCAGTAAAACAAAGCTTCAGGAGCAGGTGAACATTAGCGAAATGCGTTATCGCACGTTGTACGAAAACTCAAACGATGCCATAATCATATATCAGTATAATCATATTATCGAATTCAATGCAAAAGCTGTGGAGATGTTTGCTTTACAGGGAACACAGAAAGACAGTTATCCATTATGGAATATTTTCCCTGAATTCCAGCCCGATGGTTCCAAATCGATTGAAAAAGCCCAGCAACTCATAAAGAGGGTATTGGGTGGCGAATCGATGCTCTTTGATTGGGTGCATAAAAAAATTAGCGGAGAAGAGTTTTTTACCGAAGTTTCCTTAAGTAAGCTTGATATTGGGATAGAGGGTTATTTTCAGGCTATTATCCGCGATATTTCAGAATACAAGCAACATGAGTTAGAGCAAAAAAAACACGCGCAGCGTCATCAAATCTATAATTCCTTATTATCGGAACTGCTTCGAAACCGGGATCTGTTTGGAAACGAATTAAATGGTAACCTTCAAAAAATTACCGAATTATCGGGGCACGCCATTCAAACTAACAGAGCCAGTATTTGGGAATTTTCCGATGATTTTAAAGAATTGAAATGCCTCGATTTGTATCAGTCCGATATCAATAGCCACACATCTGGCGACGTAATAAATGCCTTATATCTTCAGGAATACTTGTCTATCCAGAAATCGGCTACCGTAATTGCTGCGGAGGATGTTTTTACAAATCCTTACACGAAATCCATTCCAGCTGAATATTTTATTGCCAACCAAATTATTTCGCTGCTAGATGCCCCAATATGGGTAAATGGAAAGCTTAAAGGGGTGGTGTGTTATGAACATTCGGGAAATAAGCGAACCTGGTATTCTGAAGATATTGATTTTGCCAGAACCATTGCCGCGTATGTAGCCAATTTTTTTGAAAAAGAAGCCCGGCTTCAGGCAGAATTATTGCTTAAAGAAAGCGAAGAGCGGATCCGGACTATTTTTAGCAATGCCCCCGTTGGGATTGTTCGTACAACTCCCGGAGGGAAAATTCTTCTGGCTAACAACAGGCTTGCAGAGATTTTTGATTTTAAAACCCCTGAAGCGGTAATAAATGAAGTAGGAAGCATTGCAGATGATATATATCATTCCGAATCGGCACGTGCCGAGATTTTAGCTTCGTTAAAAATTCATGGCTCACACGAAGGGAAATATCAAATTAAAACCCAAAAAGGTAAACTTAGGACAATCAACTTAAAAGCAATTGCAAATTTTAAGAATCCGGGCGAAATCGATTTTATTGATAGTATTATTGAAGATATAACTGAAAAAGTCGAACTCGAAAAAGCTTTAAAGGGCCGTGAAGCTTTGTTAAGCTCAATAATTAACAGCCTGCCTTTTGAACTTTGGGTAAGCGACAGGAAGGGAAACATTACTTGCCAAAGTGCTTATTCCGAAAGGTATTGGGGGGATATTACCGGAAAAAATATTGTAGAGACGTCTATCTCCGAAGCTGCAAAAAAGAGCTGGAAAGAAAAAAGCCAAAAAGTAATGCAGGGAGAGATACTGGATTATGATGGACAGGTTACTGCAGAAGGTAAAGAATACTATTTTCACAGAATAATGGCTCCGTTGACCAACGAAAATGAAATAGAAGGTGTAATTTCGTTATCGTTAGATATTACCGGACAAAAACAAGCCGAAAAAGCGTTAAAGGAAAGCGAGGAAAAATACCGCTACCTTTTGGAGAATATGAACGAGGTAGTTATGATGGTAGATAATGACGATAAAGTGCTCTATGTTAACAAAAAGTTTACGGAGAAATTTGGGTACACCCCTGATGAGATTGTGGGCCAAATTGGGTATGAAAAATTATTGGATGCCGAAGATCATGATCGGATTATAGAAGAAAACAAAAAAAGAATCGACAAAATTGTTAACCAATACGAAATAACATTTAAAGGAAAAGATGGACAGAAAATAGATTTTTTGGTAAGTGGTGCTCCCATATTTGATGCCGCTGGAAAAACCATTGGTTCTATTGGAACCATGACCGATATTACCGACCGTAAACTTGCCGAAAAAGCAATTAAGCAAAGCGAAGAGTTATTTAGGAACCTGATTGACTTAGCTCCCTATTCCATAGTGTTAAACGATATGCAAGGGCGATACCTGATGGTTAATCGCGCATTTACACGAGATACAGGATTTGAAGCAGATGAAATTGTTGGAAAAAAATCCGAAGAAATTGGATTAATCTTGAATGCTGAGAATGTAAAAAAAATTAGCGAAGAAATAAGAAAGTCCGGTATAATTGAGAATCTCGATACGAACTTAACTGGTAAAAATGGAAAGACAACCGATGTTCTCTATTCGGCAAAGATAATCCGGTTAAATGACGAACCTGCGCTACTTAGCTCATCGGTAGATATTACCGAGAAAAAAATTATACAAAAAGAGCTGGAACTTCATCGGAATAACCTGGAGCGACTGGTAAAAGAACGCACTGAAGAAATTGAAACTTTAAATGAAGAATTAACTACTACCAACGAAGAACTCTACCAGAATAACGAGGAGCTGAATATGCTAAACGAGATCCTGGCATCGCAAAAATTTCAATTGGAAACAACCGTGGAAACACTGAAGCAAACGCAAACCCAATTAATCCAGTCCGAAAAAATGGCTTCTATTGGCATCCTTACGGCAGGTATTGCGCACGAAATAAATAACCCTGTGAATTTTATAAGCAGCGGAATAACCGGTTTGGAATTGGTAATTAACGATATCTTAGAGGCAATGCAGGAGTGCACCACGCATTGTGAAAATATTCCCGACTGCAAACGTAAGGATGTTTTGCAGAATATTGATAAAAAGCATAACCTTAATATTTCGATCGAAAATATTTCAAAGCTGCTTAAATCAATACATATTGGGGTGGAACGCACCACCAATATTGTTAAAAGTTTGCGGACATTCTCCCGGTTAGATAACGAGAGCAGAAGCCAGGCGAATATTCACGAACTTATCGACTCGTCTTTAACAATATTGAACAATAAAATAAAGGATCATATTACCGTTGTGAAAGAATATGAGGTGAGTGAGCAGGTTCAATGCTATCCGGGAAAACTTAGTCAGGTTTTCCTCAACCTGATAATGAATGCGATCCAATCTATAGAAAAAAATGGTACAATAATTATAACTACCCGTAAGTCGAAATCGCACAATAAAGTTGAAATTATCATCCGCGATACCGGAAAAGGTATGTCTAAAGAAATTCAACAGAAAATTTTCGATCCGTTTTTCACCACCAAGCCGGTAGGCGAAGGTACCGGAATGGGGTTATCGATTGTTCATGGCATTATTAAAGATCATAGCGGAGAAATAACGGTGTCTTCAAAATTAGGACATGGAACAGAATTTCGGATTATTTTACCTGTTAATTAACAAGTATGAAAAAGGTATTATATGTGGATGATGAGCCAAACAACTTACTTTTATTACAGTTAAGTTTAGGGAGGTGGTTTAATGTAGTTACTACCGATATACCAAAGGACGCACTTGCATTAATCGATTCGGAGAAAATACAGGTTTTAATTACCGATCAGCGAATGCCAGGGATGACAGGTATTGAACTTGCTGAAAAAGTGAAGTCGCTTTACCCTTCGGTTATTATTATTATCCTAACTGCATTCGACGATAACGATGTTATGTTGAAGGCTATCAACCTGGGAGGGATTTTCAGGTACCTGCTAAAGCCCTGGGATATAAACGACCTGAAACAAACACTGAATAGCGCATTTGAAGCCTACGATCTGCGCAAAAAAAATATTAACCTGATTAACGATTTGCTGGAAAAAAACCGGCAAATTCAAACGGCATACAACAAAATTTCTGAACTAAAAAACAAACTGGAAGAAGAAAATATTCAGCTTAAGGAAGAGTACAAACAAAATGCATTAATTGGAGAAATTATCGGAAAAAGTAAAGCATTGAAAACAGTGTTAAAGCAACTCGAACAGATTGCCAGATCAGACTCATCGGTGCTGCTTTTAGGAGAAACCGGAACCGGAAAAGAATTGTTTGCTAAAGCAATTCATAAACTTAGTGTGCGCAGGGATAAAATTATGGTAAATATTAATTGCGCTGCAATCCCCGAAACCCTTATCGAAAGCGAATTGTTCGGGCACGAAAAAGGCGCATTTACAGGTGCCAGCCAATTAAAATACGGTAAATTCGAAATTGCGGATAAAGGCACACTCTTTCTCGACGAAATTGGCGAGTTGCCCATAAACTTGCAGCCCAAATTATTAAGGGTTTTACAAGAAAAGGAATTCGAACGTCTAGGAAATAATAAAGTTCAGAAAACAGATATCCGATTAATTGCCGCCACTAACCGAAACCTGGAACAGGAAATTGAAAAGGGGAAATTCCGAAGCGATTTATACTACCGGTTGAATATTTTACCCATTACCATTCCACCCCTTCGCGACCGAAAAGAAGACATTCCCTTGTTAGTGCACTTTTTCATGGATAAGTTTAACCGGAAATCGGGTAAGCAAATTGATACAATTCTAAAGTCAACGCTTAATAAATTGATGGAATATCATTGGCCGGGTAATATCCGGGAACTCGAAAATGTAATAGAACGTGCACATGTTTTAAGTGTTAACAACAAATTGGATATTGGCAGCTGGTTTAAACCCCAGGCGGAAATATCGAATCATTCGTCTGAAATTGTTTCACTGGACGAAAACGAGAAGCAATACATTACCCATGTTTTGAGACAAACCAAATGGAAAATTCGCGGCGAAAACGGTGCTGCCGAAATATTGCAAATTCACCCCTCCACCCTCGAATCGCGGATGAAAAAACTGGGAATTGAAAGACCCGTATAATGCTCATTAGGGAAATTGCCACTCAAAATGGAGTGAAGTAATAGAAAGTTTGAAATCGTAAAAAAAGACAACCCTTCAATCGTTTCAGTATTTAAACTCTTCTTAAATTTCGTATATACACGAAATGTCGTGCATTTTTCGTTCAAATTTCCCATTCACTAATTTATTAAAATGCTGTTATATAAAGTATTAAAATTTTTGGCCTGATTCATGTAAATGGTAGTGCGTAACAATTTAAAAAGTACCACCATGAAATTCCGATTAAAACTTTCCGCAAAATTATTTTTGAGCTTTATTGGCGCAGTGGCAGTCATTAATGTAATTACGATGTTGGTAATTTCTTCCCGAACATCCGATTACTCACAACAAAACGCTAAGGAAATGGCAGTTTCCATGTCGCAGGAAGTTGCCCTGGAGGTTGAATCGTACATCAATCAATCTATTGAAACCGGTAGAACTTTGGCATCTACCATGCTTGCATTGAAAGATCAAAAAGATATTAACCGCGATTATCTTCACCCGATATTGAAGAAAACACTGCTCGATAATCCTGATTATATTGCAGTTTGGACCATGTGGGAGCCTAATGCTTTTGATGGAAAGGATGCTGCATTTGTAAAGGATGAAAATTATAATCTGGTAGAAGGACGAATATGTTTTACATATTATAAAGATGGAGAAGAAGTAAAATATGAACCCGGAGAGGTGGTTGATTATGAGGAGGAATATTATGCCCTTCCCAAAAAAAATAAAACCATTACAGTTCTCGAACCATACGATTATTCCTATACACGAAATGACAAAGATGAGGTTTACGAGACAACGGTTACCATTCCAATAATTGAAAACAACGAAGTAGTTGGTATTATTGGTATCGATATATTATTAAAACAGTTGCAAAATATTATTTCGGACAAAACCATTTATAAATCGGGATATGCCTCCATTATTTCAAATGATTTTCAAATTGCGGCGCACCCTCAGGACGCTTTTTTAAAGAAAAACATCTTTGAATTCACAAAAGAAAGTGACGAAGTTGTTTCAAATGCCATTCAAAAAGGACAGCAGTATGAGTACGATGCAGTTTCTGCAGCAACCGGGGAATCTATTTTACGGGTGTTTTACCCTATTCAAATTGGTGGACAAAATAAGCCCTGGTCGGTAATGGTCGAAATTCCACTAAGCGAGGTATATGCCCAAACCAGAGCTATTACATGGCTAATTATTTTGGCAGGTTCTATCGGAATTGCTTTACTCAGCTTTTTAATCTTTTTTATTTCGAAGAGAATAACCCGTCCTATTGCCCGCAGTGCTTCGCTTGCGAAAGAAATAGCATCGGGAAATTTAAATGTGCAACTAGATTTGGATGACAGTGGAGATGAAATTGGAGAGCTAACACATTCGCTTTCTACCATGACAGAAAAACTAAAGGAAGTTGTTTCGAGTATTATAGATGGTGCCAATTCGATAACCTCTGCAAGTACGCAGTTAAGCAGTGCATCGCAGCAAATATCGCAAGGGGCTACTGAACAAGCCTCGTCGGTTGAAGAAGTATCATCGTCTATGGAACAAATGACATCGAATATTCAGCAAAATACCGATAATGCACAGCAAACCGAGAAAATGTCACAAAGCGCATTACACGGAATGCAGGACGTCGCCGTAAGGGCTCAGAAAGCAGGGTTGGTGAATAAAACAGTTTCCGAAAAGATTAAAATTATCAACGATATAGCTTTTCAAACGAACCTGCTTGCTTTAAATGCCGCTGTTGAAGCTGCAAGAGCCGGTGAGCACGGACGTGGATTTGCAGTGGTAGCCTCCGAAGTTAGAAAACTTGCCGAAAGAAGCAAGATTGCAGCCGACGAAATTGTGGGACTGGCCGCAGAAAGCTATAACCTTTCCGAAGGAACTGGGAAAAGAATGGAAGAAACCCTGCCAATGATCGAAAAAACTTCTCAATTAGTTCGGGAAATTACAGCAGCAAGTTTGGAGCAGAATTCGGGTTCAGATCAGATAAACAGTGCTATTCAACAATTAAATAACGTAACCCAACAGAATGCCACAGCTTCGGAACAACTGGCAACCAGTGCCGAACAATTGGCCAGTCAGGCGGAGCAGTTAAAAGACTTAATAAGTTATTTCAATACCGGCGAAAGTCAGGGTATAAAGTCCAGGAGACATTCAAGAAAAACAGAAATACAAATGAGGCCGGTTTATAAAAAGCAAGATGCACCATCAAACAAGTCGAAGCAGGTATTCCTGAATCTCTCAGATAAAGTAGAAAGCGGATATGAATCGTACTAGACAGTAATGAAAATCGTATAGAAATATTCAATGTAATTTAAAATAATCATGGAAGCATTGCCAAAGATATTATATATAGATGATGAGCCAGAGAACCTTGTGGGATTTAAAATTTCGTTTTCTAAAAATTTCACCATATATACTGCTGAAAACACAGCTATAGGTTACGAATTGATGAAATCGAATGAATTTTCGGTAGTCCTTGTTGATTATAAAATGCCTCAAGAGGATGGTGTCTCCTTTATCGAACGCATTAAAGACGAATTCAAACAGATCGTATTTATTGTGATTTCAGGGTATGCCGATCTGGAAATAGTAATTAAAGCCATTAATATGAATTGCCTTAATAATTTTGTTCAAAAACCCTGGAATTATAACGAATTAAAAATTGTGCTCAATAACGCAGTGGAAACCTACCAGATAAAAAAGGAAAATAAAATGTTGCTTGAAATGCTATTGATGAACAATAAGCAACTGGAAGAATCAATTGATCGTGAAAGGAAACTGAACGATTTGAAAAATGTCTTTCTTCAAAACATATCGCACGAAATACGAACTCCTTTAAATTCAATCATGGGGTATGCCAATATTGCCCGCGACGAAACAATTGATGCAAATATTAAAAGCCATCTCAATATTTGTATTCAAAGTGGATATAAGCTTTTAAAAGTAGTGGAGGATATTATCCTCGCTTCCATGATTATAACCGACCAGGTAAAAACCGATGTAGGAGAGTTTCATATTTCGACACTAGTCAGCGACGTCATGAGGAACAGAGATGCTAAATGTTTGAATACACCATCGATTAAATTTATGAATGAAATTGATTCAAATATTTGTGTCATAAATGATAAGGATAAAATTAGAACAGCTTTGGAATTATTAATAGACAATGCGTATAAATTTACAGAAACCGGATTTATAATAGTCTCAGCGGAGGTCGATCATTCAGAAGAAAGTGTTATTGTTCATGTTCACGATTCCGGTATTGGTATTCTGCCAGAGAAACAGCAAATCATTTTTGAACCTTTTAGACAATCCGATGAGTCGAGTATCAGAAGGTTTGGGGGGAATGGATTAGGACTATTTATCACAAAATCGTTTATTGAAATGCTGGGAGGCCGGGTATGGTGTGCTTCAGCTCTAGAGAAAGGCTCGGTTTTTAGTTTTTCCGTAAAAAGGAGGGTAGTTTAATATACTTGCTTTTTAATAGAAACAATTTTTTGCCCGACTATTCAATGTGTCAACTTTTTCATTGAATAATTACGTGGCCTTACTCTTTATTATTTCGAATAGTTGCTCTTTTTTAATGGGTTTGGTTATATATCCATCAAATCCGGCCTGTTTAATACTAACCTTATCGTCGGGGGAGGCAAATGCCGTTTGGGCAATTATAACCAGGTTTGGTTTAAAACCTTTAATTAGTTTTAAGGCATCGTAACCATCCATTTTTGGCATTTTTATGTCCATAAGGACTAGTGTTACATTTGTGTTTTTGCATATCTCAACTGCTTCGATTCCATTTTTTGCCCGTTGTATTTTAAACTTGCTTTTCGGTAAAATATTTTCCAGGTATAAGTAGCTAAAATCATCATCTTCTGCTATTAAAATAGAATCCTCAATGTCGGGTAGTTCCTCAACAGAAGGATTTGAAATTTTTGAGGTGTTTTTATTTACAGGGAGAGTGTATGGCAATATAAATTTAAAGGTCGATCCTTTTCCTGGTTCAGATTCTACCAAAAAAGAACCTCCAAGCATCTCACCATAAGCTTTGGATATAGCGAGCCCAATTCCCGAGCCCCCCACTTTAATGGTTAAATCACTTTCTATACGGTTGAAACGGTCAAATATCATCGAATGGTATTTTTTATCAATGCCCGGACCTGTATCAGTGACAAAGAACTCTACTTTATTACCTCTTAGTATATTGTATCCAAACTCAACATGCCCTTTTTCGGTATATTTTATCGCGTTAGTAATCAGATTTGAGATGATTTGAGTTAGTTTTACTTCGTCCGAAATAATACTTAAGGCCGAAAGCGAGCAAATAAGTCTTAATTCAATATCTTTTTTTAATGGGATAGTAATTTTTATGGAGTTATAAATATTGTTTAACCAAGTATCGAGGTTTACAACACCTAAGTGAGAGTTTGTTTGACCGGTTTCGATTTTCGACATTTCAATAATGTCGTTTATAATCCCCAGTAAATGGTTTCCCCTTTCGTGGATTATGTTTACATATTGGTCGCGTATTTCCTGGCTTAAATCGGGAAGATGAAGTAAATCGGAAAATCCCAGAATGGCATTCATAGGGGTGCGGATTTCGTGCGATAGGTTAGCTAAAAAAGCCGATTTTAACTTATCACTTTCCTCCGCTTTTTGACGTGCAATAATTAATTCCTGTTCATATTTTTTTCGTTCGGAAAAATCTCTCACTACCGACACTAATGCGGGCTTATTCTCCCAAATTGCTTTATTGATTGATACATGTACCGGTACTTCTTCTTGTGTCCCAATTTTGCATATTGTCCACTCAATTATTTTCGGTTTTCCCTTTAAAACTTCTTCCCAAATTGGGAATAGATCGTTTGTGTTCATTCTGCCGGAACTTATATCCATAATGGTATATTTGGATATGTCGCTGCCGGGGATATTGAAAATCTCTTGGGCCTGGCTGTTCAGCGAGATTATATTCCCTTTCGAATTATGAAGCACAATCCCGTCACTTATACTGTTTATGATAGTTTCGAGGTTATGCTGCGAATATTCAAGTTGCTCAATTTTTTCCTGTAATTCGGGGTAATAACTTTTTCGGGCAGAGTGTTCTCCCAGCCCGATTATTCTTTCCCTGTATTTTTCCCAATTCTCTTCCATAATTTACATAGCCTCGCTGTATATTGTTTCAAGGTCTTTTTTAACGGGAGGACGAGGGTTTGTAGCATTGCAAGGGTCTTTTATTGCTTTTTCGGCTAAAATAGAAATATCATCTTGTTTTACTCCTTTATTTTTTAGTGTCGAAAGAATCCCCAACATTGCTTTAAAGTTGAGTATATGTTTTACCAATTGGTTTTTAGATTCATTCGAAGAAAGATTTTCAATGGGTATACCAAAAACCTGCGCAATTTTATTATATCGATCAGGTACCGCATTATAATTAAAATTCACAACATGGGGTAATAAAATTGCATTGCACTCTCCATGCGGTAAATCTAAAAACCCGCCTAAGCTATGAGCCAGGGAGTGGACGCATCCTAAACTTGCATTTGAAAATGCAAGGCCTGCATATAAACTTGCCAGCATTACCTTTCCCCTTGCTTGTAAATCGTTGGGTTTTTCAATGGTGTAATTAAGGTTTTCAGCGAGCAGTCGAATGGCTTCAAGGGCGTATAAATCTGTAAACGGCGAATTAGCATTCGATACAAAAGCTTCAAATGCATGCGATAAGGCATCCATTCCTGTACAGGCAGTCAAAAAGCTATCCATAGTGGTTAATACCACCGGGTCGATCAGTGAAACATCAGGAACAACGGCTTTACTTATAATCGCCATCTTATAATGATCGTCAAAATTGTTAATGATAGCAAATTGTGAAACATCGGCGGCAGTTCCGGCAGTTGTGGGAATACAAATTAAGGGAGGCATTGGACGGAAAATTTTATCAACTCCTTCGAATGCTCGGATATGTTGATGATTCGTCGAGACAATACCAATTCCTTTTGCACAGTCTAACACGCTACCTCCACCCAGGGCAAGAATAAGGTTACAATTACTTTCCTTATAAACTTCAACGCCCTGCATGGTTTCAAAATCGCGGGGGTTTGGGGATACGGATGAGAACACTACATACTCAATTCCTTGAGATTTAAGAAGCAATTCAATTTCGGGAAGCCATGAAGTTTGACTGATACCATAATCGGTAACCAGGAGCACTCTTCGTCCTCCTAGTTGTTTGCAGTAATTGCCGGCCAACAAGCGGGCATCATTACCAAAAATAAACTCCGGGGCTACAAATTTCCTTAGCTCCAGCTGAATAGGTTCTAAGTTGGCGGTCATGTTTCACCAATTATTGTTTAAATTTTAGTTATCTAAATTTAAGAAAAATAACATGGATTATTCGTCTTAAAAAGATTTTTGTGGCTAAGGTTAACGATATTTTAATGATAACAAATTATATTTCAATAAATGTGAAAAATACGTTTTATCAGCAACAACAATTTTTGTATTTTGCCGTCCTTTTGGCAAATAATTATGGAGCATATGCAAAATATTTTTAAAATCTCGATTATAATCTTTATTGGTATTTCGGCAGTTTGCAATGCTCAATCTGATGAAAAGAAAGTTTATACAACAACCCGGATTAAAACAGCCCCAAATATTGATGGCGATATTTACGATCTGGCCTGGTCCGAAGGGCAATGGCAGGGGGGCTTTATTCAGAACGAACCACGAGAAGGAATTGCTCCCAGTCAAAATACCGAATTCAAAATATTGTTCGACAATTCAAACATGTACATTGCTGTTAAATCGTACGATACGGCTCCCGATAGCATTGTTCACCGTCTGACCCGTCGCGATGAGATCGATGGCGATAATATTATTGTAATTTTTGATAGTTATCACGATTTGCGCACCGGTTTTGGGTTTTCGGTCAGCTCAACAGGGGTAAAGGGCGATTTAATTTTTAGTGATGATGGTAACTCCGAAGACGATACCTGGGACCCCATCTGGTTTGTAAAAACAAAAACGTACGACTGGGGGTGGGCTGCCGAAATGAAAATTCCATTTACACAACTTCGTTTTAGTGTAAATTCTTCGAGCGTTTGGGGGTTGAATATTGCCCGACAAATTTATCGGTATAGCGAAATGAGCCTTTGGCAGCGAACGCCCAGAGATGCATCCGGTTTTATCCATTTCATGGGAGAGTTGGATGGACTACAGGAGTTATCCCCTAAAAAACAATTCGACCTTACTCCATATGTTACTGGTGGATACGAAAGCTTTGAAAAAGAGGAAGGGAACCCCTTTGCCGATGGCAACAGGTGGGTGAAAAATATCGGGTTGGATGGAAAAATTGGAATATCGAACAATATGACCCTCGATTTTACCATAAATCCCGATTTTGGCCAGGTAGAAGCTGATCCGTCAGAGGTTAACCTCACCGCATTCGAATCGTTTTTCGAAGAAAAGCGCCCATTTTTTATTGAAGGGAAAAACATTACCAGCTTTGGCATTGGCATTGGCGATGGAGGATTGGGGAATGATAACCTTTTTTATTCCCGTCGTATCGGACGGAGGCCTCAACGGGATATTTCCCTGATGGATAATGAATTTGCTGATATTCCCACCCATACTTCTATTATAGGAGCTGCAAAATTAACCGGAAAAACCGAAAATGGCTGGTCAATTGGTATTATCGAAAGTCTTGCACGGGAAGAAAAGGCTGAAATTGATCTGTTAGGGGCGCGGCGACAGGAAATTGTGGAGCCGTTGAGCAATTATTTTGTTGGACGCCTTCAAAAGGATTTTAATAAAGGGAATACAATTATTGGGGGACAGTTTACCAATACCCTTCGCTATTTAAATGCTACTACCCGCGATAATTATCACCGGACAGCCAATACCGGAGGAGTTGATTTTACACAGTTCTTTAAAGATAAAAACTGGACAATTTCGGTTTCGGCAGCCTTTAGCGATGTAATTGGAAATAGCAATGCGATTGCCAGTACTCAAAAATCTCCTGTGCATTATTTTCAGCGCCCCGATGCTGATTATGTAACGTTAAACGAAAACCGAAAGAGTCTGGCAGGACATGGCGGTATCGTTAGTGCCGGTAAAATAGGCGGTAAGTGGAATTTTATGTATTTCGGATTATGGAAATCGCCAGGATTGGAACTGAACGACCTTGGGTATTTAAGAACTGCCGATCAATTGCTGAACATTTTTTGGGGAGCATATCACATTAACGAGCCATTTAGTGTTTTCAAAGAAATGCATTTTAACGGCGACTATGCCGTATCGTTCGACTACGGTGGTAATTTTCTGGGGTCAGGGTATGAGTTTTCGGTTTCAACAAAATTTAATAATTATTATAATCTTAACCTGCATACCTACATTGGCACAAACGGAAAGGATAATAGTTTACTGAGAGGCGGCCCTTCTATGAAGGTGCCGGGAGATTTTAATTTTAATTGTTTTATAAGCAGCGATGAGCGTAAGAAACTTGGAGTTGAATTCGGAGGAAATTTCTCACAAGGATATTATAATTCTCAAACATCCAGCAATTACAGCCTCGAAATAAATTATCGGCCAGTCAATGCCCTAAAGATCGAGATAGAACCTGAATATTCCATTAGCAGGAGTGAGCTGCAATATAT
>Ga0316608_1000299_pt1 | contig 24903 bp, 20 predicted proteins | sample MIS2016152B_MG_FD_207673 | JGI IMG/M metagenome (GOLD analysis project Ga0316608, IMG submission 207673) | Microbial mat bacterial communities from Middle Island sinkhole, Lake Huron, Michigan, United States - MIS.2016.152B | ecosystem: Environmental > Aquatic > Freshwater > Lake > Sediment...
AAACCCCCAAATTACCATTTGTTATGTTTCTGGGGTTGGTACCGATAGCAGTGAAAAGGGAAAAACTATGTGGGCCAGAGTAAAAGGGAAAACTGAAAATAGCTTGTTACAACTTCCTATTCGGCAAGCTTATATGTTTCGGCCAGGCTTTATCCGACCAACTAAAGGACTAAAAAATGCCTACAAAACATATAAATTATTCAATCCAATTTTTCCTATCTTAAAAAAGGTGTTTCCAAAATATGTTTGTACCCTGTCTGAAATAGGTATTGCAATGATTAATAGTGTATACAAGGGTTATGATAAGAAAATTTTAGAAGTTCAGGATATTGTAAGATTGGCAAGTAATTAATGTATCCATAAGTTTATTAATTAATACTCTTTGTTATTGAGGTCGAACATTCTGTTTGAGAAGATATGAGTATTTAAATTATTAGTTATTTAATTTTATTGGAGTTTAATCATGTATTAACATTCTATTTCTATGTTACTTATATTGTTGATATTTTATTTTACTAATTATCGGTGAATAAATACATTTTTTTTGCAATTTTAAGCAGGGGTTTGATATTAATGCCTTTAGAAAAAACACATATTGTTATTAATTAGTTTTCAACTGTTTAGAAATGGTTAGTCTTTTAAAATATTCTTATATCCTTATTCTACTTGCTATCCTCCCTTCGAAATTGTCATCGCAGAGCCGAAAAGCCGATGTTAATCTGATGGAAAACTTTAAAATTTCTGAGCTTCATTCTACGAATTTTGAAGGTGATCCTGTGGTAAGTTTAACAGGTTACAATTATTCTTATGCAGCATTTTCGAAAGACATGAAATATATGGCAGTGGCCAGATCTTTTAAGCGCGGGGAAGGAGAAGTTAAAGATATTGTGCTGATTAAATTAAAAAATAATAAAGAATCGGTAATACTCGATACACAATCGGTAATACGATATGGTCGCCCTAACGGATATTTATGGTCAATTGAGTTTAACAATCAAAATCAGTTAATTGCCAATATCGGTGATGGCATGGAGGGGTCAACAATTCTGACTATAGATGTCGAAGAAAAAACTATTCTTAAAGATATTTATGTTCCTAATTATTCAGAGGATGAAGAGTATGACGAATATGAAGAAGAAGATGTGCTTTTTGATGAAAAAATGAGCGATTTAAAAAGAATATTTCCCAAGAAATCACCAATACTTTTATCGGATATGGTTTATAAGCTAATACCGGTTGATACAGTGGGATATATAATTCAAGGAGCTTTTGATAAAGATAACAGCATTTATTTTTTACCACGAAAAACAGGAAAGCTAAAACTTTTACATAACATTGCTAATAAAGGAGAGAATGATAATATCAATGGTGTTTGGGGTACGTCAACTTCCTGTTTTTATTTATTGAAAAATAAAACAAATAACTACTTATTCCAATATAGTTTGGTAAACAATAAAATTACGCTGTTAGAAAAATTACCATCATACAATCATTATAGTTTTATGTATTCCCAACCCCTGAAAAATGGCGAAATATTACTTTATTTCGAAACCGGATCTGGAACACCTACAATTGATAATGTTTATAGATTATACCGATATTCAGGCGGAAATATTACAAAAATTGAGAATTACCCATTTTTGAAGGAACTACAATCGGTAAAAGATACGGATATTCTCTTACTGTATTATTTGAAAGATGGAAAACTCTGCCTTGATGTCAGAAAAATGTAGCCACTATCCGGCAGCTGAAAGACGGGTAGCATTTAAAACCCCTTTTACTTTTTTCAATCGTATGAGCAGGTTGTCAAGATGAGCGTTGTCCTTTACAAATAACGATAATCTTCCTTCGAACATTCCATCGTTAGCATCAATAGAAATAGATCGCATGCTAACTTTCAGGTCGCGCGAAAGCAAATCGGAAATCCTGCTTACCAGTCCAATATCATCAAGTCCTACAATCCGAACATCAGCCTGATAGTGAGCATTTCCATCCGAATTGGTCCATCGGGCATTTACAACCCTATAACCATATTTTGAAATCATTTGCTCCGCATTGGGACAATTCACCCGGTGGATTTTAACTCCTTCATTAATAGTTACAAATCCAAATATAGGGTCGCCATAAATTGGATTACAGCATTTGGCTAGTTTATAGTCAAGATTATCTAATTTGTTATCGATAATTAGAAAATCGTCGTTTTTAGAAGCATGGTTTTTTACTATTTTATCAACTGTATCATCTTCAATTTTCTCCGGTAAACGTTGTGTTTCGTTTTTTTCAATTACTAAATCCTTAATTACGGCGTAATCCAATTTATCCTCAGCCAACAAGGAATAAAGGTCGAAGGTGCTTTTTAGCTTATAATGTTTCAGGATTTTTTTGAGCGTATTGTCATTATAAGGAATTTTCCAGTTCTTCAGCCGGCGTTGCAGAATTTCTTTTCCGGCTTCGGCACTTTTTGCAGCTTCTTCTTTAATGATGGCCTTAATCTTATTTTTTGCTTTCGAAGTCACAACAAACGAGAGCCAATCCGATTTAGGCTTTTGGGTTTTGGTTGTTAAGATTTCGACCCTGTCGCCATTTTGTAAAACATGCCTTATGGGTACGTTTTTTCCATTTACTTTAGCTCCCACACACGAACATCCAAGATTAGAATGAATGTCGAATGCAAAGTCTAAAACGGTCGCATTAATAGGTAATTTCTTTAAATCACCATTGGGCGTAAAAACAAAAATTTCTTTGGTATATAAACTTGGTTTTAGGGTGTCCAAAAAGTCCATAGCTTCGGCCTCAGGAGCTTCTAATATTTCCCGCACTTTTCCAATCCAGGTATCCAATCCACGGTCAGCTTCTCCTCCTTTGTATTTCCAGTGGGCGGCCAAGCCTTTTTCTGCGATTTCGTTCATTCGCATCGTCCGAATCTGAACTTCTACCCATTTTCCTCCGGGACCAACTACTGTAGTATGCAAAGATTCGTAACCATTCGTTTTAGGAATCGAAATCCAATCGCGCATGCGTAATGGATTTGGTTGGTAAAAGTCGGAAACAACGGAGTAAATCCTCCAGCAGTCAGATTTTTCATTCTTTAATTCCGAATCAACAATTATACGTATAGCAAAGATGTCGTATACTTCTTCAAAAGCAACACCTTGTTTTCGCATTTTATTAAAAATGGAGTGTATGGACTTTAACCGGCCTTTAATTTCAAATTTAAATCCCTGTTTGGCTAATTCTTCTTTTATAGGTTGAATAAACTCGCGGATAAGTTTATTACGGGCGCTGGTTGTTTCTTCAAGTTTTTTAGCTATATGATTATATGTTTCCGTATCGCGAAACCTTAGAGAAATGTCTTCAAGTTCTGTTTTAATATTGTACAGACCTAGGCGGTGCGCTAGTGGGGCATATAAATAAAAAGTTTCTGTAGCAATTGGAAAGTGAATACTGGCAGGGGAATTATCAAGGTTTCGCATAACCTGCAGCCGTTCAGATAGTTTTATCAGAATAACCCTGACATCGGTAACCAGTGAAAGTAAAAGTTTTCTGAAATTCTCAGCTTGAGCAATGGTATTGTTGGTATCGATCGATGAAATTTTTGTTAAATCGCTAACAAGTTGAGCCACCTGTGAACCAAATGCTTTATTAACCTCGTCTAAGGAAATATGTCCTTCATGAACGGCATCGTATAAAAGACTGCAAATAATGGATGTTTTTCCCAGCCCAATTTCTTCAACAGCTATCCTGGCAATGGCAATACAACGATTAATAAAAGGTTCGTTGTTTAAAGCAGGTTTGTCTTTTAAAACGGTATAGGACATTCTGAAAGCCTTTTGAACCTCCTTAACACCTTCGGCATTTAAAGAGGTCCGAGCAACTCGCAGTAAACCACGATATTTACTGGTAATTATATTTTCGAGAAATAATTTTTCACTTTCGGTTTTCATCGTTATCGTCTTTCTGAATTACAAAATTAACGAAAAGCTAGAAAGAGTATTGATAAAAATAAAAAACCCCGGTTTTTTGCCGAGGTTTTTTTAAGTATTTGAGGATATTATCGGAAGCTTATGCCCAAACCTGCTGTTGCAACAGAATAATTTGCATAGGTATAATCAAAATGAAGCGTCATGATGGCAAATTTAAACCGCACTCCACCGTTTAACCGGGGTTTAGTTTTGCTTCCATCCATGCTTTTCATTTCAATGTTTATGGGGTCTGTTAACTTGTTTGCATCTTTAACCACTATTTTTCCGACATCTACTCCGGTTGTTTCCAGAGCGGCTAAGGGGTAATTTCCTTTTAAACTTAAGTTGGTATTCGTATTACTAAATCCAACTCCGGCATATATGCATATTACAGGAAAATCAAATGAAGCAAGTACATTACCTGTAAATCCTTTGGCGATCAACTGCATTTTTTGATTATTATAAATATCAGTGGTATTATTTATAGCTTGCAATTGAGGTTGATTTACATAAAATTCAGGTTGAAAATTGAGGTTCAGATCAGTTTTTAATTGGGTATAGCCTCCAAAAACGGAAAGATGGAAAAATGGAGCCATTTTAATGCCGGGAATCCATTGTTTTAAGCTATGTTTAACTCCAACTCCCCACATTCCAATGGAGCCATAATCACCCAGATTAAATGTTGGTAAATACCTGACGGTAACATCAGTTTCTTTAATTAACCCTATTCCCAATTGCAACATTGGAGAAGGTATGATGCCTAAACCTGTTCCTTTGGGAGTTGCTACTTGCATAGATTTATTTCCTATAGGATAATTAATATTAACACCAGTTTTATTAGCACCAGCAACTGTTTGAGCAACTCCAACAGCTGGTGTACCTGTTAATCCAAGTTTTGATGGATCATAAGTTTTATCGGCCTGAGGAACAAAAGAAGCGCTTACACTAAAAGTTAGGTCAAATCCGCCAAGTTTATGAGTCTTTGCGGTATTATACCATCCACCGTTTAAATTGGCACCTAAGGCATTGGCATAGGGTTTAAGGTAGGCCTGGAATAATTTTTCAGCATCAGCAGTAGAGCCCGAAAGCATATTGGCAACATCCTTTATTTGAGCTTTGGCAATTTGTGTGCTAAATTGGAATAACGCAAAAGTTGATAGAATTAATACAATACGTCTCATAACAGTGGGTTTTATTTTTGAGTTTATACTACAACCTGAGGATATTGTTTCAAAAATACTTTATTTTCGCACGGTATTAATGCAATCACACTCTTTTTAAATTGATGTACCTACGCATACTATGATGATGAATCAGCCATTAGCAGACAGAATGCGACCCAAAATGCTCGACCAGTATGTAGGTCAGCAGCATTTGATAGGGGAGGGCAAAGTGCTTCGGCGGATGATTGAGTCGGGGGGAATTTCTTCATTCATACTTTGGGGCCCACCAGGTGTTGGGAAAACTACGCTTGCAAAAATTCTGGCTAATCAGTTGAATCGACCGTTTTATATTTTAAGTGCTGTTCATTCGGGCGTTAAAGATGTTAGGGAATCAATTGAACAAGCTAAAAAAACTCAATTTTTTAATACTCCCAATCCAATTCTATTTATTGACGAAATTCACCGGTTCAATAAATCTCAACAAGATAGTTTGCTTGCAGCAGTTGAGCAAGGTACGGTGACTTTAATAGGAGCAACAACCGAAAATCCTTCGTTTGAAGTAATTGCCCCATTGCTTTCCCGGTGCCAGGTTTATGTGCTAAAACCTCTGGAAAAAAACGATTTACTTTCTATTATCGATAGAGCTCTAAAAGAAGATATTTTTTTAAAAACATTGGATGTTGAAATTCGGGAAACCGAAGCTATTATGCGAATTTCAGGAGGAGACGCCCGGAAATTGTTAAATGCCCTGGAATTAGTAATTCAATCGGAAGTAGATCAGGGGAATACCGATAAAAAAATTGTACTAACCGATCAGCTTGTATTAGACCGGATTCAGGAGAATATTGCCCTATATGATAAGAAAGGGGAGATGCATTACGATATAATTTCTGCATTTATTAAATCAATTCGCGGAAGCGATCCCAACGCTGCCGTTTATTATTTAGCGAGGATGATTGCCGGAGGCGAAGATCCATTGTTTATTGCTCGTCGTATAGTAATCCTTGCCGCTGAAGATATTGGTTTAGCCAATCCTAATGCGCTATTGATGGCCAATAATTGTTTTCAGGCAGTTCATGTAATTGGGATGCCCGAAGCACGGATTATCCTTTCGGAGGCCGTAATTTACCTTGCAACTTCTCCCAAAAGCAATTCGGCCTATTTAGCAATTGATGCAGCACTCGAAAAGGTCAATCAAACAGGAGATTTGCCAGTGCCTCTAAATATTAGGAATGCTCCAACCGGTTTAATGAAAGAACTGGGTTATGGGAAAGACTATCGTTATGCGCACGATTATAAAGATCATTTTATAATGGATGAGTATATGCCTGCAAAGGTTGCCGGGACAACATTTTACAATCCTCAGGAAAATATACGGGAAAAAGAACTGTCAAATCACCTTGGCCGCTTATGGAAAGGGAAATATGGATATAATACCTAGAAAAATGATACAACAATTACCATTCATTAAAAATACTACCGCTGGGAATTTTTTTCTATTAGCCGGACCATGTGTTGTCGAAAATCGTGAGTTATGCTTTGATGTTGCATCGAAGATAAAAGCAATTACCGATAAATTGCAAATTCCTTATGTTTTTAAAGCTTCTTATCGGAAGGCTAATCGCTCCAGAAGCGATTCGTTTACCGGAATTGGAGATAAAGCTGCATTGGAAGTGCTAAGCCAGATAAAATCGCAATTGCAATTGCCAATAGTGACAGATATTCATTCGGAGGCTGAAGCCGAAATGGCTGCTGAAGTAGCAGATATACTTCAAATACCTGCTTTTCTTTGTCGTCAAACAGAATTATTGGTAGCTGCGGCTAAAACGGGCAAATTTGTTAATATTAAAAAGGGACAGTTTTTAGCGGCTGATGCTATGAAGTTTGCTGCTAATAAGGTTGTTCAAGCTGGTAATCCCAATGTAATGCTTACGGAACGGGGTACCATGTTTGGTTATCAGGATTTAATTGTTGATTTTCGCGGAATTGTTGAGATGAAAAAATTTGGTTTCCCTGTAATTTTGGATGTAACACATTCATTACAGCAGCCAAATCAATCTTCGGGAGTTAGCGGTGGTCAGCCCGAATTAATTGAAACTATTGCCAGGGCTGGGGTTGCAATTGGAATTGATGGGATTTTTATTGAAACCCATCCCGAACCATCCAAGGCTTTATCGGATGGAGCAAACATGCTTCCGCTGGATCAACTTGAAATGTTATTAACAAGACTGATAAAACTTAGACAAACAGTTAACAGTTTCTAAAATATAATATAAACTGCTTGCTATTATTATTTGTTATGAGTAATTTATACTATCATAATCAGCATCTTTATAATAATTCTGAAAAATGAGATAGAAAAAAATTATCCAACATGAAGTAAGAATTGGATTTATTAATTATAATTGCACAGCGTAAATACTGTTTGTTACAATGGAAAAAAAGAGAAAATTAGTAGTTAGTTACAAAAGTGCTCCTGAAGAAGTTCTTGAGGCCGTCAAGAAAAAGTATCCGAATGGTTATAACGATTTCGTAATAAAAGTTACCAAACCCAATAATGACTTTTTTTATGCTATAACTGTCGATACTGAAGATGCAAGTTATCTGGTTAAAGTTGATGTGAAAATCGACAACTTAACCGAGGAGGAGTTCGAAAAGGAATTTGGTGATGAAGGAACAAGTTCTTCTGAAGAAGGAACAATTGGTCGTGAAGATGACAACCTAGAGAATATTGAAGCTTCTGAAAGCTTTGAAGACTAAAAAAAGATGCATCTTTTATAGATGCATCTTTTTTACCATATTTTTGTTTTTGATAATAATTCCATAATAAAATTTTTCTTAGTCTTCTTTGCCCCCTTAGAAGTCGATTTTGATTTGTGGCTTTCTTCCGAATAATATCCATATCCATACCCATATCCGTAATTGTAGGCATAACCTTGGGAATAGGCAAGGTATCTTTTACCAATATGAACATCATTAATTACTATGTTCATATTATTGATACCTCTTTTTCTGAAGTTCTGAATAACACTCGAAAATACCTTTTTAAGTGTAAAATTGTGTCGAATGACATATATGTTTATATCGGAGTATTTTAAAAGGATAAGTGCATCGGCAACCATGCCAACCGGAGGGGTATCTACAAATATAAAATCGTATCGCTCTTTCAGTTTTTTAAACAATTCTTTGCTTTTTTCACCCGATATCAGCTCCATAGGGTTAGGAGGTGTTGGGCCAGATAAAATAACATCCAGGTTGTTGTATTTTGTAGGTATTATAATCTCATCAATCGACATTTCCGTACTTAAGAAAGAACTAATACCAATATCGTAATCAATGCCTAAATATTCGCTTATTTTGGGTTTTCTCAAATCGAAGGAAAGCACAATACATTTTTTATTGTTAAGGGCAAAACTTAAAGCAAGGTTCAAACAAACAAAGCTTTTCCCCTCGTTCATCATCGAAGAGGTAATAAGCACCACATGCTTACTTTTTTCATTTGATATAAACTGAAAATTCGTTCGGATCGATCGGATCGATTCAGAGGTTAGGCACATAGGACTGTCGTGAGCGATAGTATGCACTTTCTCCTTATTTCGGATAATATGTCCTAAAATTGGAAAATCAGTTATTGCCTCAATATCTTCGCTTAATTGAACTTTATCGTTTAAAAAATCCAATAATAAAATAAATGCCAGAGGGATTCCCAGTCCTAGGAATAGGGCAATCATATTATTTCTTTTCCTATTTGGAGAGATAGGAGTATATTCGGAATCTCGCGCAACATCAATTATTTCATTATCCGGGAGGTAGGATGCCTTTGATATTTGCATCTCCGATCGTTTCGTGAGCAAATAAGTATAAAGTGCATCGTTAAGCTTGAATTTACGCTCAAATCCGAATAATTTTCGCTGGGTTTCAGGCAATTTATTAACTTTTTCAGACACAACAGCAATTCGATCATCAATTTCCTGTAACGAAATTTGAGTTGCATTTACAAGGTTATCAATTGTTTCAGCCATTGAGCGTTTCATGTTTTTGATACGCATTTCGATGGAGGACAGATATGGGTTGTCCTTTTTTGAATTGTATTGAATCTCAGAACGATCGTTAAAGAGTCGGGTTAATTCTGTAATCAGACTGCCCAAAACAGGATCTTCAATCCCTAAGGCAGATGGGGCAACAAGTTCCTGACCAGTATTATTTGCATTCAGATACTCTTTCAGATAATCGTAATATTTTGCTTTTACAAATATTTCTGCCCGTTGGTTTTGAAGGTTTTCTAGAGAAGTTATTGCTTGCTGGGCTTGAAACTCCATGTTCATTACCTTATTTTCGGAACGGTAATTTTGTAGTCTGCTTTCGGAGAATTTTAAGGAATCGGAAATTTCCCCGAGTTGCGTGTCGATAAATTTAACGGTATTCTCAGCAATCAAGTTTTTTCTTTCGATTCCTTTCTTCAGGTATTCATTTGATATAGAATTTAGGAAATCGACTAATTTGGGAACATTATTTCCACGTTGAGTCAATGTTATTATGGAAGATGATTTATCGTCGTAAACATTAAAATATCTATACTTATTAATAATACTTTCCTTAGGGTATAATTTAAAGTATAATTTTTTACCAATAAAGGAAGATCGATCAACATTTTGTTGCGGAATTAACGTAAAAGCAAAATCATCATTTTTTATTTTAGAAAATAATTTACCCTCCTGAACAAAATTTAACTTGGAAATTCCCCCGGAGTAATGATTAGTGCTATAGTTAAATTTGTTAATATTCTCTCCGGTTGATTGTATAATAAATTCATCTGCTGATGTGAATTCAACATTGAAATTAAGATTAACAGGTTGGGCAAAAGCAGTATCCAGAACTACCTGAAATGGGGAAGATTTATAGAGTTCGACTTCGTTGAACCGGTTTACCTGATAATACTCAACCGTAAAATTTAGATGCTCTAATGCTCGCTGAGTCATCTTATACGATTTTATAATCCCAATTTCATTGGTAATCTTGAACTGATTATTGTACATACCTAGTCCGGACGAAAATCGGGAATCGAGCATAGACTGCTCGTTTTTGACCAATATGGAAGTTTTAACTTCATAAATTGGTTGTGTTAATGTATTTACAAAATAAGCAATAGTGAGGGAAATTGATAAGCAAATAACAAACAAGTACCATCTTCCTAAAAACTTATAAATTAAGCTTTTTACATCCACACTATCATCCTTAACAGACTCCTTGAAGCTATCCATCCTATTCAATTTAAATGCCGGTTATTTATAATATCTAACAAGAAAAAACATCGAAATACCTAAAGAAAGTAACGATAATACTGAGGTATACGGGAATTGGGTTACTAAATAGGTTTTACCTTTGAGAGGCTCAACGTAAATAATATTATTAGGCATGAGGTAAAAATATTCGGAAGCTAATAAATTTTTATCTCCCAGATCGACATAATGAATATCCGATCCTTTAATTGTTTGACGGATAAGCATTACCTTTTTGATGTTGCTGAAGTCCTTCATACCACCTGCTTCCGTAATAGCCTGGAGAATATTAATTTGATCTTTATTGATAGTGAAATTCCCGGGACTTCCAACTTCCCCCAATACGGAAATTTGAAAGCTAACCATTTTAACAATTACAGTAGTTTCTTTAAAATATTCGTTCATCGAATTTTGAATCTTCTTTTTTACCTCTTCAATAGTCATTCCCTTCACAAACATTCTGTCTACAAAGGAAAAATCGATGTATCCATCTTCATCAACTAAATAACTGTTTAAATACAAATAAGTAGGGTTCATTAATGTTGGCAAATCCGTTTGGAAAAATTTACTGGTTTTTGGATCCAGACTATATATTTTAATATATAAATGATCACCAGATTGAATTTGATATACTGTTTTCTTTTTATTCTCAAAGCTGCTTTTCACTTCTCCCGAATCTTGCAAAAGCATTACTCTTTTTTGAGATAAGCACGACGAAAAAAGAATTGCTGCACACGTTACCCAGAAGGCGTTGAAGAAAGACTTTGATATGCTTTTCATAATCAAATATTTTGGGTTTATATAAATTTAATCAAAAATTATGAATTGACTTGCTTATTTTTATAGCTTCTTTTAAGTCAATTTTTTTATTTTTTACATATCCAATTATAAATGCTCCCGGAATTTTTTTCTTTTCAGCTATTTCCTGAGCCTTTTTAAAGTTAGAACCAACAGCAAATGAGTATTTGAACCAACCATCTTCAGAAATTTTATCGATAGTGTATTCACCGGAATAAATTTTTTGGATATTTTTCTGACTTAAAGGGTGCTTTGATGCTGCAATTTGTATTCTAAAAATAAGATCATCTGACTTTTCGAGAGACGGAATAATAGTTGATTTATAGGTGCCGACCATTGGTATAGTAATCTTAATCCGTTTATTATTAAGATAAGCAATTACAAAAGCTCCTGAGACATTAGTCGTATTGCGTAGTTTTTTTGCTTGTTTATATGTATTGAATTCTCCAATGACATATTTGTACCAGTTATCTTCCTTTAATTCAATTATAGTTTCCGGTCCGGTATAAATATTTTTAAGCGACCTGGAATCCAATGGTACTCTGGAAGCCGCAATTTGAACTTTAAAATAAAATCCGCTGGCAGGCTGTTCTTCCGTATCTCTTTCTTTTTGCTTATCTGAATCAACTGAAATTATAGCCAAGCCCTCTTTTGAAATAATTTGTTTGTCCTTTTGAGGTATTATGGTTTTTTGCTGAGTTTTAGTTACTGGTTCTGATTTACTTGTTGATTGGACTGCGTTATTCTGTGATTTTGTAATCAAATCGGTAGTTGCTTTGTTTTGTGAAACAAATTGATTGTTTTTTTCTTTTCCTGGGGAAGTATTTTGGGCAACCAACAAAGAATCCTTCGATTTAAGGGTATCATTTTGAGCATATTGTTCTTCCTGCCTCCAACCGTAAGAATATTTGTCCCAAGCTTGTTTTAAGGAATTAACATCACCATAATCCAGTTTTTCATAGTCAACAATATATTTTTCGTAGTCTTCTGGATAAGTAGTTTGCATGAACTTATTGAATTTGTCAATTTGGTCTTCATTGACATCAATGATTCCATATAAACTACTAGTATCAGTACTTATACTGACTTGTTTAAGATCGGTGCGTATTGTTGAATCTTTTTTTTCTTTCGGTATTGGAGCAACAGCTTGTTTTGCAATAAGAGATTCTTTCTCAACTTTTGGCTGCACAAATGTGCTATCTTTTGGGTAGGGATTTGCCTTTAAAATAGTACTATCCTTTTGTAGAGTATTCTTAGAGGTTTGAACAATAGTAGGTTTAGTTTTCGGAAGTCTTGGTTTTATTGTATCGTTTAGAGCAACACCTTTTGCTGTGGAATCGACAAAGGCAATTTCCTTTGCTTTGGGTTTATTTTTTTGGGATTTAGTATTAACCTGAGTTGTATCTTTTGAAGCTTGAGGTAATGGATGAAAAAGTTCCAATGGTTTTTCTTCATTGAGGGAATCGGGATTATATTTTATGGAATCTTTATCGTCAATTTTTACAATATCCCTATTTACTTGTTTTACTGAATCTTTCGCAATAGTTAATTTTTCAAAGTCGTTCTTGTCCGTCAGATATGCATATAATGCTTTGGTGAGAATTTCTATAGATTTGCTTTCATGCTCTTCGGCTTCTATAATTTTTACAAGTTTTTCCCCAGGATATGTTAAATCATCAGCCACTTTTCTTAACGATTTGGCTTTTCTGATCAGTTCATTTGCGTTGTCTTCCTGATTTTTTATCGTGTTATATTTCCCTGCATTCCCTTTATTTGCTTTCCAAAAACGATTGATATTATCTAATAAAACATCGATTGTTTGAATATTGGAGCCTTGATAATATTGGGAAATTTCGAGCCGTTTTAAGTTATATTTCTTTTCATTTTTAGCCATCTCTTTATCCGATAGCCCGGCAGTTTTTAATTTATTGGCGTCTTCTTCAAGCTGTTTCCCTTTGCTAAATGTTGTTTCGGCTTTTTTTAATTTGTTTTGGTCGGAAGAAGATAATTTTTCGACAAGTTCACTTTTGGTGAATTGGCTGTATATAGCCTCATTATTAAATGAAAACAATATGACCAGAATAAGACCATGAAGGCGAAAGATATTTGACATAACTTATTAAAGTGTTATTAATCAATATTTAATATTCAATACATATATTAATTAGGATGTCAAGATGCTCATCTTTAATTAATTGTTTAATCGAATATACAAAAATATTCTCTCCCCGTCAAGTAATCAACTTCTATCGTGCGTTGTATATTGATCTTATATAAAAATACTTCATTTTCTTATACTTATATAAATAATAAAAGTGATACAAATCACCACATACTGATGAGATGTATCACTTTCAAAATATTTGTTACTTATTTGAATTCCTTCTTTAGCTGGGTTACCCAGTTTTTCACTCTATTACTATTAAGTGTCGCCTGATTTTCAAAGTCTATGCCTAATCCTAAAAATTTGCCATCGCGAGTTGCTTTTGATTTTTCAAATTTATACCCATCAGTGGAAGTAACCCCAACTAATTTTGCACCTCCCTTTTCTAAGAGTTCAGCCATAAGACCCATAGCATCCAGAAAATTTTCAGCGTACCCTTTTTGATCACCTAGTCCATATAAGGCAAATGTTTTTCCTTTCAGTTTTAATTCTTCGATGATAGGACCAAATTCATCCCAATAATTAGGTAATTCTCCATCAAACCAAGTTGGTACCCCAAGAATAAGGTTGTCATTCCGTAAAAACTCTTCCTCGGTAATTGTTTCGGCATTAATTAATTCTACCGGAGAATCGCCTAGCGCTTCTTTTATTCGATCTGCAATTTTCGAAGTTTTGTTTGAATTAAAACTATATATTAAGCTAATTTTCTTCATCTTGATAATTTTTTAAATATCAGTATTTTAGAATTTCTTTAATTGCGTTTGTAATTTTATCAGTATTTGGAAGAACTGCTGCTTCTAAAATCCGGTTAAACCCAACAGGAGTAAACGTTGATCCCAATCGTTTTATGGGAGCATCCAGATATTCGAATGCTTCGTCGGCTACAATAGCAGCAAGTTCAGCACCAAAGCCCGAGAACACTTTGTCTTCATGAACAATTAGCAGTTTATTGGTCTTTTTTATAGACGAAATAATGGTTTCTTTATCTAGAGGAATAAGGGAACGAAGATCTATTACCTCTACATCAATCCCTTTTTCCTGATGAATATTATTTGCAGCTTCTACACACATATGGGTTGTATTGCCATAAGTTAGTATGGTAAGATCTTTTCCTGGTCTGCGAATACGCGCTTTTCCAAAAGGTACTTCGAAGTCGTCGGGCACAACTGCCGAGGCTTTGGGATTATTGTAAAGTGTTTTTGGTTCACAAAAAAGTGTGAAACCTCGAGAACGCATACTGGTTCGTAATAGTCCTGCAGCATCATCAGCATAAGAAGGATATACAATCCGAACACCGGGAATGTTTGTTAATGAACCTTCTATGGTTTGCGAATGGTACATTCCACCTCCAATATATCCTCCGGAAGCAAGTCGAACAGTAACATTAGGAACAAATTTTCCATTGGTTCTCCAGTAATCATGGGTACACTCAATAAACTGTTCCATTGCCGGCCAGAAATAATCGGCAAATTCGGCCCCTTCAACAACTATTCTTATTTTTTCGTTAAACCTGCTCATTCCGTTAGCAGTTCCTAATATAAAGTCTTCGGCAATGGGTGCATTAAAAACCCGTTCTTTACCAAATTCCTTTTGCATTCCTTTTGAGACATTAAAAATTCCTCCTTTTTCTTTGTTGGCTATATCTTGTCCCCAAATAAAGGTATCGGGATTATGTCTGAATTCGGCTTTTAACGTTTCATTAATTCCTTCAATTAATTTTTTAGGTTCCCCGGTTTGATTATGAGTTCCATCAGTATATTTCTGGGGGACATATGGTTCCGGTAATACAAAATCAAAAATTGATGCAGGATCTGGATCTGGGGCCGCCAATCCTTTACGGTGGGCATCTTTAACTTCTGCTTTTACCTGTTCATCTATTTCTTTCAGTTCTTCTTCAGAAAAGCGGTTAAAACGCAATAAAAGGCGCTTATATTTAGCAAGAGGATCGTATTCGGTTACATAATTTAATTCATTTTCGTCACGGTAAAGGTCATGTCTGTCCGAGTTAGAATGCGAGTGCATACGTACGCAATTTGCCTGAACAATTGCCGGAATTTGATTCTCAATGACAAATTTTTTAGCCTCAGCCATGGTATTCATGGAGTCGAAAACGTCTTTGCCATTGCAGTGAAAGATCTTCAAATTTTTAAACCCTGAAAAATTTTCTGCTACTTTACGATTTGCTGTCTGGTCTTTTTTCGGAACAGAAATACCATACCCGTTATCCTGAAATACAAAAATAACAGGTAATTTTTCGTTTGATGCACCATTAATTGCTTCGTAAACATAACCTTCCGATACGGAAGATTCTCCTTGTGAGCTAATTGAAACTCCTTTATGCTTATATCGGTTCATTCCCCTGCCAACACCTGTTGCGTGCAGCGTATGATTTCCGGTGGCCGACGAAACATTGTGTATATTCCATTCGGGCTTACCAAAGTGATTGGACATGTGCCTGCCACCGCTAGCAGCATCAGTAGCCTTTGAAATTCCGTTCAGAATTATTTCTTCAGCTGTTAATCCGGCAGAAATACAAGTAAGCATATCGCGATAATAGGGGAAAAGATGGTCAGTGTGACGATCGAAGATCTGACCTATAGCAAGCTGTATACCGTCATGACCAGCATATGGAGCGTGATAAGACCAGCCAATAGCCTGCCGTAAATAATTCGGTGCACGATCGTCTAAGGCACGGCCCAACGTCATTAAGTAATACCATTTTTTAAGTGTTTCTTTATCGGTTTGTTTTATACCAAATAATTTATCGTTATACATTGTATATAAATATTTAAATTGAACGGTTTAGGTCAAAATTCTCTAGATAATCGGCAATTCGTCGTAGAAATGCCCCACCTAAAGCGCCATCAATCACTCTGTGATCGTATGTAAGTGATAAAAACATTTTGTGTCGGATTGCAATAATATCGCCAGTTGGAGTTTCTACCACAGCAGGCTTTTTCTCAATATTTCCGGTTGCCAGGATGGCAACCTGTGGCTGATTGATAATAGGGGTTCCCATGGTATTCCGGAATGTTCCGAAATTCGAAATGGTAAATGTCCCTCCCTGAATGTCATCGGGCCCTAATTTATTGTTTCGTGCCAATTCGGCCAGACGGTTCATTTCTTTAGAAATCCCCACAACATTTAGGTGATCGGCATTTTTTATTACCGGGACAATGAGGTTACCACTTGGCAATGCCACTGCCACTCCAATATTTATTCTTTTTCGAAGAATAATGTTATACCCATCAACTGAAGCGTTAACCTGAGGAAAATCTTTCAACGATTTTGCAACGGCTTCAATAAATAGGGGCATAAAAGTGATTTTCTCTTTTTCTCTTGCCTGATAAGAATCTTTTATATTGTTTCGCCAAACTACCATATTGGTTACATCAGCCTCAACAAAATTTGTAACATGCGGGGCAACTTGTTTAGACATCACCATGTGGTCGGCAATCAAGCGCCGCAAGCGGTCCATTTCTATAATTTCATCTTCTGCACTAACTGATAAGGCAACTTTTGGTTTTTCAACCGGAACAGCTGTATTTGGCTGTTTTGATGTTTCCTCAGTTTTCGGAATTGTCGATTTATTATTCGTTGCTTTAGACCCAATATAATTCAGAATATCTTCTTTACGTAGCCTTCCATTTTGACCAGTACCAGGAATAGCTTCCAGTTCTGAGATTGCTAGGTTTTCTGTTTTTGCGATAGTTTTAACTAAAGGAGAATAAAAACGCGAAGATTTAATTGGTTCATCTGCTTTCTCAGGTTTTACTTCCTGAACAGGAGTTGCACCAACTGGTTTTAATTCTACGGTATCCGTTTTTTCTGTATTTGGTTCGGCTGGTGATGCTTCACCCGACAAAGAAATTACAGCAATAACCTTTCCTACCGGAACAATATCCCCTTCCTTAAATAACAGTTTGGTAAGTCGACCGGCTACTGGCGAAGGGATTTCCGAATCGACTTTGTCAGTGGCAATTTCTAACAAAACATCATCTTCATCTATCAGATCGTTTTCTTTTTTGAACCATTTTGTAATGGTTGCTTCGGTGATGCTTTCTCCCAATTTGGGCATTACTATTTCAAATTGTGACATAAAATACTATTTAACAATACAATTGACAAAGGTAAAAAAACTATTTTTATTTAAACTATTTCTAAATAACAATCAGGTTCTATACTATACTAACTAATATTTAGAATAGTTTGTTCAACCAAAAGACAAAAAACCTTAAATAATTTACTGCTTTTAAAGCCAAAAACAACGTAATTAATTTTATTTCATAATATTACATTTTGATTTTTTGTTTAATCTATTTTTATGGATTTGTTTTTCGTTGTGCTGAAATGTCCGACGGAGAAACAACGGAACCGTTATTGCCAAACGATTTGGATACGAAGTTGATAATGAGGCTTAGTTGTTCGTCAGTTAGGAAATCTTGCTTGGGCATTTGCTGGTTATATTTTTGTCCGTTAACTTCTATTGGCCCTTTCATGCCGTTGAGTAATATTTTTATTAGTTCTTCTTTTTTAGCTGAATTAATGAAAGTTGAATTTGTAATTGGAGGGTACATTCCGGGAACACCCGAACCATCGGTTTGATGGCAGGCCATGCAATATTTTAAATATAACGCCTGCCCTTCATCTTTTACTTTTGCAGGTTTGTTTATTGTTTCTTCGTTGCTTATTTTCTTTTCAGAATTGTTTTCTGGACTGGAAGAATTGCTGCAAGACCAAATTAAAATAAGGCTAAATCCATAAAGCCACAATGTAGTATTTCTCATCAATTTTATTTTTGAATGTTTTAATAATTAGATTATTGCTTATAAAATATCCGCCAAACTTTACCTTTCACGGAATCAACTATATATAATGAGCCATCCTGGCCTTGCGCTAAACCGCATGGACGGTGTTTTGAATCTCTTGGACTCATTATTGAATCGCTTCCGGCAAAATTGTCGGCAAAAATCTCCCATTTTCCCGAAGGTAATTCACCTTTAAAAGGAACAAATGCTACTAAATAGCCTTTTTGTTGTTGGGGGGCTCTGTTCCAGGAACCGTGAAAAGCGATAAAGGCTCCGTGTTGATATTTTTCAGGGAAATTATTTCCCGAATAAAATATCAAGTCGTTTGGTGCAATATGGGCAGGGAAAGACATTATGGGTTGATCCTTATCGGCACATCGTCCTTGGTCTGTTTTGTTGCCTCCATATTCTGGCGAAAGGACTTTTTTGTTTTGAAACGGATCGAAATAGCAATAAGGCCAGCCAAAATCCGATCCTTCTTTTACTTGAAAAAACTCTTCAGCAGGAAGGTTTATTCCCTCATTTTCGGAGTAAAGTTCTGGCCAGAATTGTGATAATTGGTCGCGGCCATGTTGCAATGCATAAAGACTGTTAGCCGATTTATTCCAATCAAGCGCTACTGCATTTCTTATTCCTGTTGCATAACGATAACCTTGGGCCATTTGATCCTGGTTAAGGGAATCAGCTTTAAAACGCCATATTCCGCCATATTGCGCTAAAAGAGGGCAGGGGTCTACTCCTAATGTGCCTGGAGTGCGGTCAGGTTCCTGACAGGCATTGGATGGAGCCCCTATGGTAACATACATATTTCCTATTGTGTCAAAAGTGATGGGTTTAGTTTCGTGTTGATTTTGAGGTACGAATCCTTTCGCTATAACCTCATAATTCAGATTGGGAACCAACTCCCCATCTATTAATTTATAGCGAATCACAATTGTATCTGCTCCAACATATAAATAACCATTGTGAATATCGATACCCGTGCCGGAAAATGGGCCAAAGAATTTAATGATATCCGCTTTTCCATCACCGGAAGTATCGCGCAATCCAACTACTCCGCCGCCATCTTTTAAATTACGCAACGTTACATAAATATCACCATTGGAATTAACAACTATATGCCGGCCATCCCCTAACGAATCAGCTACAATCAGTGCTGCAAACCCATCTGGTAATACTATTCCACCGTTGTTTTCTGCGGGCCGTAATCCGGTTTTTGTTGAGCAACCAGTTAGAATGAATAAAATAAAATTAAGGCTTATCAGAACCAGTATCGAAACTGAATTGGTTGTTTTCATGGTATTTAAGTTTATTTAATTTAAATTTAAGACATTTCAGGGAATTGATGAATAAACAGTTTTTAATTTTATTGGTTCGATTACAAAAAAAAATAGAGAACTATTCCTCAGGCTAAACGTACAAACCGAAAAAAAATAGAATGGCCCGATCAATTTACATAATTGGAATTTTTATAGTAATTCTGCTTTTTGGTTGCAAAAAGGAAGAAGATATTCCAGGATTTAGTTATTTGGATATTGAAAATGCTTATGGAATTGTTATCGGAAATTATCGTAGTTCATTAAATACTGATCAGAAGCTTTTTAAAATAAGTTCTGTTGATAAACTGGAAGAGGTTAAATACCTGGATAATGATAAGGAAGAGGTGCATATTAATAGAATACCTGTTGCAATTTATTCATTGAATAAGGATTACTTTTTAGTCACTTTTAAATATGGAACACTGGAAAGTAAATTGTTCGAAACATTTGTTATTAGCCGTTTTGATGGAAAAGCCCAAAAAATTATCAAAGCAATACTTCCTGAAAAATCTGGAACTATAGGTTCCAATATTGATGATAATACCCTGGCTATACGACATGATAATAATTCCAATTTTTATTTTAAAACAGATTTGCTGAATTATAAAATGGATTTTAAAAATCAAAAAACGCCTTTATTTGAAAGCTTTTTAGAAGGACAACCTCTCAACGATAATTTTATCGTTGACTACTTGGGAAATATCTTAACTACCAATAAAATTCATTTGGTTAGCGGTAAATCTGTTTCCTTGCAAAATACTAAGGAAGACTTTTCATATCCGCTACATAGCTTTATTAACAATTTATATTATATAACAAGAGTAGCAGATTCGGTTCAGGTAGTTAAAATCAACGCAATTACAGATGAAATATCAGAAGAAATTCTTCAACCTTATTTTTATGCTCCTAAAACCGAAACAACCTTTATTAATTCTCATCTGTTTGCCGATTACAATAAAATAGTTGTTATTTTATCGAATCAAATTATTGAAATTAAGGATAATAAACCAAAAGTATTTGACTTGAAGTTATTAAATCTCAAGAAAATATTTTTAAGCAGCAGTTCAGATAATAATTACTATATATATGGGGAGAACGCTGTTAACGACAAGGTATTTGTAAAAATAGACCCTTCTCAATCGTCTCCGGTTTATACGCAGATAGTCGCCCCAAACTACATGGAAATTTTACGTTTCTCTGTTTCGGAGAATGATAAAATAGTTTTTTCGGGTACACGGATTGCCGACAGCAAAGGGATATATGGATATATCCCCGGAAATAGCAACAATTGGATTTTTGAAGACGATCAGGAAATTGACGACATCCAGGTTCTTGTTCGTTAAAAATTCGCAAAGACTCAGTTCTACAACTTTTTAAGTCAGAAATAGATCATTTATTAAGGTATCGAGTTAATTTTTAAATTAACTTTGGAAAAACCTAATAATTACAACTATGCACCTTACTTGTGTTCATATTTATGTTAAAAAAGATTTTGTAGAAGAGTTTATTGTTGCCACTCGAAAAAATCACACAGCCACCCGCAAAGAACCAGGAAATACTCGTTTTGATATAATTCAGCTTGAGAATTTTGCTCAGAAATTTGTCCTTTATGAAGTATTTGAATCAGAAGAAGCTGCTGCATTTCATAAAACAACACCTCATTATTTGGAGTGGCGCGATACTGTTCAGGATTGGATGGAACAGCCCCGTCAGGGAGTACGTTATAAAGTAATTGAGCCCAACGATAAAAATTTATGGTAGGCTCGTTTAAATTTTCACCAACACCATCTCTTATTTTTGGGGTAGGAAAACGAAAAGAATTACCGAAAGTAATTAAAAGTTTTGGTCTTCATTCGCTTATTATAACAGGAGCAGGTTCGTTCAGCAAATCGATAAATGGAAACCAATTACTTAAAGAAATTGAGAATAGTGTAGGGTCTTGCCATTTTGCAACGGTTTCGGGCGAGCCTACTCCTGAAATGATTGACAAAATTGTGGAAAGAATCAGTAATGTTCCTTTAGATGTTATTGTGGCGATAGGGGGAGGGAGCGTGCTCGATACCGGAAAAGCAATTTCGGCCATGATAGGCAAAGATGAAACAATAGAAAAATATTTAGAAGGAGTAGGCACTAAACAACCCGATGGATCTAAAGTCCCATTTATAGCAGTTCCAACAACTGCCGGAACCGGAAGTGAGACTACTAAAAATGCTGTAATAACCAGGATTGGCGAAAATGGTTATAAAAAATCGCTTAGGCATGATAATTATGTTCCGAATATTGCCTTAATCGATCCAGAATTAACGGTAAGTTGTGGTAAAGAAATAACGGCTGCAAGCGGTACCGATGCATTTACCCAATTGCTTGAGGCATATGTATCATCCAAATCATCACAGTTCATTGATCTTTTTGCTTTGGAAGGATTGAAGCTATCTGTGAAATATCTTTTACAGGCATGGAAAAACGGGGATAATTTGGAAGCAAGGACAGGAATGTCTTATGCAGCAATGTTATCGGGAATTGCTTTAGCTAATTCAGGATTGGGAACGGTTCACGGTTTTGCATCGTCCATAGGTGGTTTTTATCCTATCCCTCATGGAGTAGTTTGCGGAACGCTAATATCAGAATGCGTTGCAAAAAATATTGAAAAACTGTCCAAGTCAAAAAGCAGTGAGGGGTATATAAAATATGCCGGAATTGGAAGGCTTTTAACGACTAAGAATGATGCGAGTAATAGTTATTATTGTAAACTTTTAATTGAGTCTCTTCGGGGATGGGTTGATGAAATGCAATTACCACGCCTTTCTTCGTATGGAATTAAACAGGAAGATTTAAACAAGATTGCAAAGGTCACAGATAATAAGAACAATCCGGTGGTTTTAACTGTAGATGAAATGACTCAAATTCTGGAAAGTAGATTGTAATGGTTTTGTTTCTAAATTTATTGATCAGATGATTGCATCAATTTCGAAAAAAGAATGGATCATAATTGCATACATGGTTTTGATAAAGCTGTTAATGCATTTTCTCACCAACACCAATTACGATATACATCGGGACACTTTTTTGTATTACTCTTTAGGTCAAAATCTTGATTGGGGGTATGCATCTGTTCCTCCGCTAATTGGTCTAATTGCTAAAATTTCAACGTTATTTTTTGGTCATTCGGCATTTGCTTTAAACTTTTTTCCTGCGCTAGCTGGAGGTATTTCGATCGTTCTAATTTCACTAATTATTAAAGAATTAGGTGGAAATATTTTTGCCATAATAATTACTTCTTTAGCTTTTATATTGTCACCTTCATATTTGCGCTCCAATTCTTTGATGCAACCTGTCGCTTTTGACCAGTTTTTCTGGTTGTTGTCGGCATATTTTATAGTAAAGCTTATAAGTACAAGTCAAACCAAGTATTGGCTGTTTTTAATGTCAGTTTGGGCAATTGGTTTTATGAATAAATATTTAATTGCTGTTTTTGCAGTGAGTTTTATCTTAGCACTTTTATTTACAAGGCATCGAAAATTAATACTATCCAGGCATTTTTTATTTGGGATTTTACTTGGATTTATAATAGTACTTCCCAATATTATTTGGCAGTATAATCATAACTGGGCCGCATTTCATCATTTAAGCGAATTAAGTAAGAGCCAGTTGGTAAATGTTTCTGCGATTGGGTTTTTGGTTGACTAACTTATTATGAATCTCCCGGGATTATTAGTTTGGATTACCGGACTGGTTGTTTTCCTTTTTTTTAAAGAGGAACGGAATTTTAAAGTTTTAGCAATAACTTTTCTTTTTGTACTGGCAATTTTATTGCTTACCCACGGTAAATCGTACTACACACTTGGAGCCTATACCCTGATGCTAGCCCTCGGAGGTTATGCTGTTGAAAAATACTATTCCCGATTTATGAAAATAGCCGGATTAGCCTTTATTGTAATATTAGCACTGCCTGTTATTCCTTTTAGCCTCCCAATAATGGATTTTCCCGCGATGGAAAAGTATTCAGCCCCTATGGCCGAATTTACCAATCGTTGGGAAGATGGGAAAAAGCATCGTTTGCCTCAGGATTATGCTGATATGACAGGTTGGAAGGAGTTAAGTGACATTGTAATTTTAGTTTATGATTCATTAACACCTGCTGAGAAAAAGGAATGTAATATTTATGCAGAAAATTATGGTCAGGCCGGAGCGATTTATTACTATGGAGAAAAGTACAATTTACCCCGCCCCATAAGCTTTAGTGATAATTTTCTCCTTTGGGCACCTGATAGTATAAATAAGAGCAATTTAATTTATGTTAATGACGAAGTTGGAGATATAAAGTTTCTTTTCAAAAAATATGAATTGAAAGGAACTGTTAATGATCCATATTTCAGGGAAAATGGCTTGATGGTGTTTTATTGTACTGAACCCTCCGATGATTTTAAGAATTTTTATAGCAAAAAGGTAAAGGAGCTTAAAAAGGTTTATATCCGATAAAACAAAAAAGGTGTCCTAAATTTTAAGTCACCTTTTTTGTAATAGAATCGGAAATTATTTTACAATTCCCGAATCCAAATATTTCTAAAACTTACCAGATTTCCATGGTCTTGTAAAACAATAGGAAGTTTTAAATCATGACTTTTATATTTTGGAAGTCCAATATATTCAGTTGTTCCTAAAAGTGCAATATGGTTTTGAACTAAAACACCGTTATGTATAACAGTAACATAGGCTGGAATCATAACGCGGCCTTTTTCACTAAAACGGGGAGCTGTATAAATAATTTCATAGGTTTGCCAATCTCCTGGTTTTTTGCAAGCATTTACTAGTGGGATATGCTGCTTGTAAAGTGATCCTGTTTGTCCATTCGAATAAGTAACGTTATTATAGCAGTCTAAAACCTGAACCTCATAAAGCCCCTGAAGAAATATTCCACTATTACCACGCATCTGCCCATCACCTGTAATAACAGTGGGTTCGCGAAATTCGATATGTAACTGACAATCGCCAAATGGTAGTTTTGTTTGAATAGTCCCGGTTCCGGGTTTTACAGTAAGGGCACCTTCAGCGACAGTCCAGGCAGCAGGAGCTCCTTTATCGGTTTGCCATTGATCCAGATTTTTACCGTCGAACAAAATAATTGCATCTGAAGGAGCTTGAGTGCCTTCTCCCGGAGTTACAATCGGAGGAACAGGCTCCCATAACTCTGTGCTTTCAGGGTTCTTTTGCTGAGCATTTAAAAATAATGCACCTCCCGCCAGAAGAACAATAACATTAAATAGCTTTTTCATAAAATTTTAAAAATTATAATTAATAGTAAGTATAGCATTAATGAGCTAAAGATAGGGAATTTTTTTTCTGAAACTGGCAAAAAGTTTTAGGTATGAAATATCAGATTCAATCTACAAACTAACTCCAAGGCGAAAGC
>Ga0316608_1000303_pt1 | contig 24792 bp, 22 predicted proteins | sample MIS2016152B_MG_FD_207673 | JGI IMG/M metagenome (GOLD analysis project Ga0316608, IMG submission 207673) | Microbial mat bacterial communities from Middle Island sinkhole, Lake Huron, Michigan, United States - MIS.2016.152B | ecosystem: Environmental > Aquatic > Freshwater > Lake > Sediment...
TTCATATTTATAGGGAAATAATACCTTTAATTGTAGATAATTCGATGTATTTATCAATTATTTCTTGAGAATCTTTCATCATAACATCTACAGAAATACTTGTAAATTTACCAGTTTTAGATTTTGTAGTTTTAATTACTGCTCCCATACAATCAAAAGATTCTTCCACACGGAGAATATTTTCATTATCGGTAGGCACGATAAATTTAAACAAATACAAATCGGGCCAAGTGGTACTCAAATCCAACTCTTTTTTTAGCCTCTCATAAAACTCACGGGTTTCTTTTTCTTTTTCTGTATCCATTCTAAAATAAAATAAAAGCAAATATACTGTTTTGATTTTAGATTTTAGATTTAGATTTTAGATTACAGAAAATTTAAGAACCTGATAAGTTGAAATAACCTTTCGAAGTTCGGATAACTTTAGGTAAATTTGCACAATATTTGAAAAATGTGAGCAAAGAAATTATAGTCATCATAGGCGGCCCTGGAACTGGCAAAAGCACTATCATTGAAGGATTGATAGCAAGAGGTTTTTGTAGTTATCCTGAAATTTCAAGGCAAGTAACTTTAGAAGCAAAAAAACAAGGCATCGAACAATTGTTTCTTGAAAACCCTTTACTTTTCAGCGAATTGTTATTAGAAGGAAGAAAAAAACAATTCAAAAACGCTTTAGAAGAAACCCAAAATATTGTTTTTATCGACCGTGGTATTCCCGATATATTAGCCTATATGCACTACATTGGCGACAGTTATCCTATTCATTTTGACATAGCTTGCCGCGAAAATAGATACACAAAAATATTTATTCTTCCGCCTTGGGAGGAAATTTATGTGAGCGACGAAGCACGATATGAAAACTTCGAACAAGCCAAACTCATCCACGATCACCTTGTTGAAACTTATCAAGATTATGGCTACGAACTTATAGAAGTTCCAAAAGACAGCCTAGATAACAGAATTTTATTTATCTTAGACCAAATATCCAGATAATTTACAAATTAGAATTTGAGATTTAAGGTTTCAACAAAATCTGAAATCTGAAATCTGAAATCTGAAATCTGAAATCTGAAATCTGAAATCTGAAATCTATGCAGGAAGCATTACAAATTCTTCAAAAATACTGGAAACACGACAAATTTAGGTCGCCACAAGACGAAATTATCAATTCGGTTTTAGAGGGCAAAGACACTTTTGGTTTGATGCCCACTGGTGGCGGAAAATCAATTTGTTTTCAGGTTCCTGGCCTGATGAAAGACGGAATTTGTTTGGTCATATCGCCTTTGGTTGCCTTGATGAAAGATCAAGTGCAACGCTTGCAACAACTTGACATCAAAGCCATTGCCTTAACTGGTGGCATTCAATCGGACGAAATGATTAGGCTTTTAGATAATTGTGAATATGGCATTTATAAATTCTTGTACCTATCGCCAGAACGCTTACAATCAGATTGGATTTTGGAACGCATCAAAAACCTACCTATCAATCTCATCGCCATAGACGAAGCGCATTGTGTGTCACAATGGGGACACGATTTCCGTCCTGCTTATTTGAAAATTGCAAATTTAAAAACCCATTTCCCAAAAGTTCCTTTTCTCGCTCTTACTGCTTCGGCAACAAAAACGGTTCTTGATGATGTCATTCTGCAATTGGGCTTAGAAAATCCATCTATTTTCACGAAATCTTTTGCACGAAAAAACATTGCTTATATGGTTTTTGAAGTTGAAGACAAGCTGTATCGAATGGAGCAAATCCTGAAGAAAAATCCTCAACCTTCTATTATATATGTGCGAAATAGGAAATCGTGTTCGGATACCGCCTCGCAATTGCAATCTATGGGATTGAAAACCACTTTTTATCATGGAGGATTATCCGTGAAAGAAAAAGAGAAAAATATGAACCTTTGGATGACCGAAGAAGTTCAGATTATTGTTGCCACCAATGCCTTCGGGATGGGAATTGACAAATCGAATGTAAAAACCGTTATCCATATTCATCTTCCGGAAAGTATCGAAAGTTATTATCAAGAAGCTGGCCGTGCCGGAAGAGATGAAACCAAATCGTTTGCCATTATTCTCACGAGTCCATCTGACAAAATTCAAGCGCAAAGCCAGTTTATCAATGTTTTGCCTGACAAAATTATTCTTACCCAAATTTATATCAAATTATGTACATATTTCCGAATCGCCTATGGCGAAGGAATTAACGAACAATTTTCGTTCAATTTGAATCATTTTTGCCAGAAATATGGGTTTCCAACCTTGAAGACTTTCAATGCTATCCAGTTTTTAGATCGTCAAGGGATCTTGAGTATGTCGCAAGAGTATTCCGAGAAAATCACGATGCAATTCATCATCGAATCCAAAGAAGTCATTCGATATATGAGTTTGAATCCTAGTGAAGAACCTGTTATTTTGTCCTTACTCCGAACGTATTCAGGTATTTACGAATCTCAAACTCCAATTAATTTATCGTTAATTGCCAAAAAATCAAGTTGCGATGAGATGGTAATTATCTCTATTTTAGACAAACTAAAAAAGCTGGAAATCATTGATTACCACAAAAAAAACAACGATGCCACGATTATTTTCAACGAAGTTCGTGAAGATGAAAGAACCATCAACCGAGTTTCGAAATATCTAGAAACCCAAAATCGACAAAAAATTGCCCAATTCGAGTCGGTTTTACATTATATAAACGAAAAAAAAGTATGCAAAAGCAAGTTGATTCTTGATTATTTTGGAGAAAAAGCCAAAACAGATTGTGGAATTTGTTCCTATTGCATTTCAAAAAAAAAGAAACCTATTGATAGTTCTTCGATTTCAGAAAAAATCATTGGATTATTGCAACTACAAGAAATGAATTCAAGAGAAATTCAAAAATTGACAAAAATCAGCGAAGACGATATTATCTTTGCCTTGCAAACTTTATTAGAAAACAATCAAATTGCTGTAAAATCAAACAATAAATATTCACTTAAATCCCCACCCCTCCTCTCCCCGAGGGGGAGGGAGTAGAAACCTTAAAAAAAATATCATATTTACAATATGTATATTTAGAAGCTAAAAAGAATGGAAAAATTACGAATCGTATTTATGGGAACGCCAGAATTTGCCGTTGGCATTTTGGATACCATCATCAAGAATAATTACAATGTAGTTGGTGTAATTACTGCGGCCGATAAACCTGCAGGTCGTGGACAGAAAATAAAATATTCGGCTGTAAAAGAATATGCTTTGGCCAACAACCTCAGCTTATTGCAACCCACAAATTTGAAGGATGAAACCTTTTTGCAAGAATTAAAAGCTTTGAATGCCAATTTGCAAATCGTGGTAGCCTTTAGAATGTTACCCGAAGTGGTTTGGAAAATGCCCGCATTAGGCACATTCAACCTTCACGCTTCGTTGTTGCCCAATTATCGTGGAGCCGCTCCAATCAATTGGGCAATTATAAATGGAGATACAAAAACAGGAGTAACTACTTTCTTCATTGATGACAAGATAGATACTGGAGCGATGATTTTAAGTTCGGAAACTGAAATTGCAACTAACGAAAGTGCTGGGCATTTGCACGATCGATTAATGCAATTGGGAAGCGGAACGGTTTTAGAAACTTTAAAATTGATTGAAAAAGGAAATGTAACCACAACTATTCAAAAAGAAAACGCTGAAATAAAAACCGCCTACAAATTAAACAAAGAAAATTGTAAAATAGATTGGAGCAAATCATTGCTAGAAATTTATAATTTAATTAGAGGTTTGAGTCCATATCCATCGGCTTGGTGCCTTTTTTGTGATAAAAATGAAGAATGGAATGTGAAGATTCACGAGACCAAAATGACTTTGGAAAACCATTCTTTAGCAATTGGAAGCGTGATTTGCAATAAAAAAGAAATGAAAATTGCGGTCAAAGATGGATTTATTGAGGTGTTTAGCCTTCAATTTCCAGGAAAAAAGAAGATGACTTCGGCAGAATTATTGAATGGAATTTCATTTTCGGAGGGAGCAAAGGTAATTTAAACCATCAAAAAACGTTTGTATAGGGCTATTTTAGAATAATTTACGCTGGTTTATGAACAAAAAATATAAGTTATCAACAAAATAAGTTAAAATTAAACAAAAGACTTGTGCGGGAATATATTCCTACTAATTTTGTTATTAATAATAAAGTTTTTTTTACCAACATTTAATAACAAAACATTATGAACAAATCAGAATTAATTGATGCTATTGCTGCAGATGCAGGAATTACAAAAGCTGCTGCAAAATTAGCTTTAGAATCATTTTTAGGAAACGTAGGTAGCACTTTGAAAAAAGGCGGAAGAGTATCTTTAGTAGGTTTCGGGTCTTGGTCAGTTTCTGCTAGAGCTGCTAGAGATGGAAGAAATCCTCAAACTGGAAAAACAATAAAAATTGCTGCAAAAAATGTAGTGAAATTTAAAGCTGGAGCTGAATTAGACGGTGCTGTAAATTAATTTAAGCGTTCTTAAATATAATTAGAACCTTCCATTTGGAAGGTTTTTTTATACTTTTTATCGATTGAATTTTGATTTGTTTCTCTTTATTTTTAAATTTAACTAAAATATAACCAAATGATTTCAGAAAAATTAAATAAAGGGAAATTACTTGTTGCAGAGCCATCGCTTATTGGGGATTTGTCTTTCAATCGCTCAGTAATTTTATTGGCCGATCATAACAAAAATGGTTCCGTAGGTTTTATCATTAACAAACCGCTTCAATACACCATCAATGATTTGATACCTGAAATTAATGCCACTTTCAAAATTTATAATGGAGGTCCAGTTGAACAGGATAACCTTTATTTTATTCATAATGTACCGCATCTAATTTCGAATAGTGTAGAAATATCAAATGGTATTTACTGGGGAGGAGAATATGAAATCACAAAAGAGCTCATTAATAATGGTAAAATAAACAAGAATAACATTCGATTTTTTTTAGGTTACACGGGTTGGGAAAAGAATCAATTGGAAACAGAAATGACCGAAAATTCTTGGATTATTACTCAAAACAACTACGAGCATAAAATAATTGGAGAATCGGCCTCCCACTTTTGGAAAAAACAAATTATGGAGTTGGGCGGCGAATATCTAATATGGATTAATGCACCCGAAAACCCCAGATTAAACTAATCCTGATTTATAAAATCATTCATTTTTTTTATCATTAGTTCAGAAAAATGGATTGAAAATTCTTTTTTACGGTAACGGGTAATGGGTTGAATGCCTTTAATCACATTGGTTATAAAAAGTTCATCTGCTTTTTGAAGGTCGAATGGAGAAATTGCTTCTTCAACCACTTCCATATTTTCTATAGTTTTAGCCAAAATTAATAATTGTTTTCTCATAATTCCATTCAAACATCCTTCTGAAATTGGTGGTGTGACAAGCACGTTTCCTTTGAGCATAAATAAATTACCCTGCAAAGCTTCAATAACATTTTTACTGTCGTTTAAGAGTAAACAATTATCCAAACCGTTTTCAGAGGCATAAATACTTGCCGTAATATTGAGTAATTTGTTGGTGGTTTTTATAGAAGATAGCAACTGTTTTGCTACATAAAAATCAGTGTATAAATCTACAATATATTCTTTTTGAATGATTGAATTCAATTTGTTTTCTAAGCTTTCAACTGTTATCAAAAAAGAAACTGTATTGGTTTTTGGCAAATAATACCCTCCATCATTTCGATAAACAGTAATTCTCGCTCGAGCAGCATTTTCAGTTTTGTTGGCTTTAGCCAAAGTAAGAATTTGTTCTTCCAAAAATTCCATTGTAAAATTCATAGGAATTTCCATTCGAACAATCCGCATCGAAGCCATTAGCCTAAAATAATGATCTTCTAGAAAAAGAATTTTAGAATTTACAATTTTAAGGGTTTCAAAAACGGCATCTCCAAAAAGAAAAGCCCGATTTTGAGTCAGCAAATTTGTGTCATCAGAGACAATAGCACCATTATAATTTATCATAAAACACAAAAAAATGTCCCGAAAAATCGGGACAAATGAAAACTTTAATACACACTCTCATTATATAGAGCCAATTACGTGTTTCAAATCGGATATTTGATTTTCCCACAAAAGTTTAGCTTCATTTACTTCGTCTTTGTCAGCAAAATCAATAACGGTCAAAGAAACGTCTTTAGTAATTTCATCTACTAAAATTTGTAGTTCAAAATAGAGTTCAGTGTCTTTATCATTGCTGTCAACCCATTTGAATTTTACTTTTTCTCCTGTTTTTTTGGAACAAAGCCTAGCTTTTTCTTCAGAATCATCCCAAATAAATGTAAAAAATTCTCCACGAGAATTGACATCATCAGCAAACCATTCAGACAAACCAGATGGAGTAGAAATATATTGGTACAGCAATTGAGGCGATGAATTTATTGGAAATTCTATTTCGTATCGTATTTTTGAATCCATTAGAGAGATTTAATTTTTTGGAAATTTATAGAATATAAAGCCAAAAAAAAAACTTTTTCAAAAATAATTTTTTTTATTTAATATACGCTTGTAACCTCTGTTTTAATTTTTATATTTGCACCCGCATTCAAACAGGGCTTACACTTAAAAAAGGCGAGATAGCTCAGTTGGTTAGAGCGCAGGATTCATAACCCTGAGGTCCCGAGTTCAAATCTCGGTCTCGCTACGAGATAAAGATTTATTCATTTTTAAATAAATTAAATAAAATCTTTAAATTATTTTAAAACCTTTCCAAGTTGGAGAGGTTTTTTTGTGGGCAAAAAGAATGACTAAACTATTTTTTAGAAGATAAATAGTCCAATTGGCTCCAAAAAGAGAAAACAAAAAGATTCTTAATTGCTGAAATTGGGCTTTACAAAACCATTAACTTTAATTCAATACGTTTTTGAAATTAAAAAAACTTAAATACCACTATTCCACTTTTAGAATAACAGGCAAAATAAATTGGGTTTTTACTGGAATTCCCCGTTTGATGGCCGGAATTACTTTCGGGAAATCGACCAATCGCACTTTGAGAATACTATCGATTTTTGTTTTGTTGTAAGCAACAGTGTCCTTGGGAAATTGGGGTTCGAATTGAATCGTAGCATTTGGAAAAACAGTTACTTTAACTTCGATTGTGTCTAGTTCTGGGTAAAGAATTGATAGTGTGTCAATACTTAATTTTTCCTGAATAAGCTGGGTCATTACCTCAAAAAAACATTGTTGTCGTTGCACTTTATTTTCTATTGTATCACAATTGACAACCGACGGAAACTCATCAACTTTTTTCCAATTGATGGCATTGAGTTCCTTTTGCAACAATTCCTTTTCCGAAGGCACTTGCTTTTCGAAATACTGACAGGAATTGAAAAGTAATGTCAAAAAAAGTAATATTAGAATTATTTTCCTCATATTGTGAAAGAAACAAATGATTTTTTAATTTCGTTTAAAAGTACTGCTTTAATTTTCAAAAATACTAAAAATTTATTTTATGGATTTATTACTTCTAATTTTTGGTTTTGGGTTTATGATTATTGGGGTTTTTGGAAGTTTTTTGCCTGTTTTGCCTGGCCCAAGCATCAGTTGGTTGGGCTTGGTGTTGCTTTATTTTACAAATGCTGTTGTTGTAAATTATTGGATTCTTGGCATTACGCTCTTGATTACAATAGTGATTTCAATCTTAGATTATGTCATTCCGTCTAAGGGAACCAAAAAATTTGGAGGAAGTTCTTATGGCATTTGGGGAACCAATATTGGCTTAATTGTAGGGATTTTTACACCCATTCCTTTAGGGTTTATTATTGGGCCATTTGTTGGTGCTTTTATCGGCGAACTCATTTATGATTACAAAAATCACGGTCGAGCTTTTAAGGCTGCAACGGGTTCATTTCTAGGTTTTCTGGCTGGCAGTTTTATGAAGTTTGTGATTTGTATGGTGTATTTTGGATTGTTCCTATGGATAGTTTGGGAGAATAAATCAGGATTCTTTTGAAATTACAAACAACAAAAAATCAAAAAAGCTATCCTTAGATTCTGAAATAAATTCAGAATAAATGGAAAGCTTTTCATTGGTCTAACTACTAAACCGTGCTACGAGTTACAAAGTCGTAGCGAAACAACACAACTACTTTAGATGCTTTTTTAGGACAGAAAAGGCTTTCATTTCTGAAAACCTTTATCCCAATATTAGCGGTCTGGACGGGACTCGAACCCGCGACCCCATGCGTGACAGGCATGTATTCTAACCAACTGAACTACCAAACCATTGCTTACCTCATTCTCTATACTTTTGCTTGAAAAGTGTTTTGAATTTGTTAGCGGTTGCAAATATACTATAGATTTTTGTTTTTACAAGAGTTTATTCAAAAAACATTGTGTGATTTTTAACTTATTATCCAAAGTTTTGTTTTTCAACTAAATATGTAGTGAGTATTTTATCAAAACTATCGGAAACACCAACAGGAATGTACTTAATTTTATTTTGAGCACAAGTCAAAGCGAGTTTTTTGAAATAACTATTCACTCCTTTTTCATATTCATCCTTCACATTGTCGGCAAAAATAGTTACCTCATCGCCGGTTTCTAGGTCAATAAATTTTCTAGGTGCGTTATCAAAATCAAAATTCAATTCAGTTTTGGTGTCAATTACGTGAAACAAAACCACTTTGTGCTTGTTGTGTTTCAAATGCTGCAAAGCTGTAAAAAGCGTTTCTTCGTTACCCGATTGAAACATATCTGTAAAAAGAATAATCATCGAACGACGGTGAATTTTCTCGGCTATTTGATGCAAAAATTTTATGGTGTCGGTTGTTTTTTGAGCTTTCGGTTTCTCTAAAAGATTTTCGAGAGCGTTCAAAATCATTCGGTGGTGACGATCACTTCCTTTTTCGGGTGAATAATACTCATACGAATCCGAAAACACACTTAAACCAACAGCATCACGTTGTTTTTTTAGAATATTCATTAAAACTGCCGAAGCTAAAACTGAAAATCCAATCTTGTTTTTGTAAAACTCCTCTTTTTCTTCCAATTTTGGATAATGCATCGACGACGAATTATCGATGATGATATGACAGCGCAAATTGGTGTCTTCTTCAAATTTTTTGGTGTACAATCTATCGGTTTTGGCAAACAATTTCCAGTCGATATGCTTGGTGCTTTCGCCCACATTATACACCTTATGCTCTGCAAATTCAGCCGAAAAACCGTGAAATGGACTTTTGTGCATTCCTGATATGAACCCTTCTACAATTTGGTTCGCCAACAATTCGAGATGTTGGAAACTTGAAATTTTTTCTATTTGAGATTCAATTTTCATCTTTCAAATATAGACAAAGATTTTTGATTTTGGCTTTTTGCAAATATTTAAGACAAACCGAACAAAGCGCGTAATAATTGATGAAATAATTTCTGCAAATATTACAAAACTCTTTTTACTCCTATAAATTGTTTTTTGAATTCTTTGGGTGTTATGTTTTTTGCCTGTTTGAACAATCTGTTAAAATTAGCTATATTGTTAAACCCACATTTATAACTTATTTCTCCGATGCTTAATTCCGTTTCTAACAACCATCTCGAGGCAAAACTAATTCGGGTGTCATTCAAATAATGAATAAAAGTTTTTCCTGTTCTTTGTTTGATAAACCTATTGAAAGAAACGGCGCTCATGTTGACCAATTCTGAAATTTCATCCAGCGTAATGGTCTTAGAGAAATTTTCTTGAATGTAATCATACACTTTTTTAATCTTGTCGCTATTGTGAAAATCTTCTTTTTCCTTACAAGAGATTGAAAGGGATTTTTGATCTTCTGAAAGAGCCAAATCATTCAAGATAGACACAAATTCTAGGTAATATTGCAAACCTGTAGTTCGAGACAAAAGCATGATTCGAGGCATCATTAAGTTTGTTGTTTCACGAGAAAAAAGAATACCATGTTTTGCCCTGTTAAACATATCACTAATGGGTTTGAAAATTCTTCTTGATAACATTTTTTTATCAAACAGGTCATTGTGAATATGAATAGTAATTTCATAAATCTCTTGACAAGTACAATTATGCAGTTCCCATCCATGAACCACATTTGGCCCCACCATTACAAGTTCTAAGTCGTCTATTTCGTCCGTGTGATCGCCAACAATTCTCCTGACTCCTTTTCCTCTATAAATAAAGTTCAGTTCATATTCAGGATGAAAGTGTATGGGAAAATCAAAATTATTTTTGACTCTCTGCTCCACCAAAAAACTATCTTCGGGAATCAGTCTCGTGATTTCTCTGTAAGCGTCCTTAATCATAATAAAATTTTGTATGTAATAATTTAAAGTGGAATTAATTTCATAATTAGTAAAAAATTGATTAATAAATGACAAAAATTGATTAATTTAAAATTCACAATAGAATTACTTTTGTAAATATATTGCATTTCTTGACTAAGAAACAATACAATTAACAATTAACTAACCAAAATTTTAGAAAAATGAAATTAACAAAAGTACTTATTTTTTGTTTTTTATCTGTTCTATTCTCCGTTTATGGACAAGCACAAGATGTTTCCATAAAAGGAAAAGTAATAGACGAAAGCGGATTACCCATTCCAGGAGCTTCGGTCCTAATTAAGGGAACTACGAAAGCAACTTCTTCGGACATGGATGGAAATTTCCAAATAAAAGCCGATTCAAATGGCACTTTAGTTTTTAGTTTCGTAGGTTACGGAACACTACAAGAAGCCATAAAAGGTCGAACTACTATTAATGTAAACCTAAAACCTGAATCGCAAGCTTTGCAGGAAGTGGTTGTGATAGGATACGGTTCTCAGAAAAAAAAGGAAATAACTGGAGCTGTATCGGTTGTAGATAGCAAAGCTTTAGACATTTTGAAACCCATTAGAATCGAACAAGCCTTACAAGGTACTGTTTCTGGGGTGAATGTAACCACTACTTCTGGATCTCCTGGAGCCGCACTAGATATTAGGATTAGGGGTATTGCTACAAACGGAGACGCTTCTCCACTTGTTATAATTGATGGATATATAGGAGAACTTGGATTATTAAACCCTAATGATGTAGAGTCGATGACGGTATTAAAAGATGCTCAAGCGGCCATCTATGGGTCGGCTGCTGCCAATGGGGTTATTTTAGTAACTACTAGAACGGGCAAAAAGAATTCTAAAGGCAAATTGTCTTTCAACACTTATACAGGTTTTCAAGAAACTGCAAAAACCTTATCTACCTTAAATGCTACTCAATATGCTGCTTTACTGAATGAAAGTTATGCTAATGGAGGTAAAGCCTTACCTTATCCAATATTAAATTCAAATTTAGGAACAGGAACCGATTGGCAAAAAGAGGTTTTTGGTGCAAGTGTTCCTATTATTAGTCATGATTTAACTTTTTCGGGAGGATCAGAGAAAATTTCTTATTCTGTAAGTGGTTCACACTTAGATCAAGAGGGAATTGTTGGCGGAGATAAATCTGGGTTTTTAAGAAATACTGCAAGAGTTTCCTTGAATGCTGACGTTTCAGAAAAATTGAAATTAAAATCAAATGTTATTTATACCTATTTTAACAGAAGAACTTTACTAGAAAACGGAAACGCATCCGTACTTTTAAACGCTGTTAATGCACCATCTGTTATTGCACCTTATGACACTAACGGTAATCATACATTATTTCCAGGTGGAAGTTTAGGAAACGAAATGATCAATCCATTAGCGCAAATAGAAAACACTTACAATAATTATAATTTCAAACAAATCAGTGGTAATTTCGGATTGGATTATAAACTGTTTAAAGATTTTGTAATTTCAAGCAACTTGGGTTTTAAATCGGCGAACAGCGAAAGCAAATCATTCTTCCCTGTGGTAGAATATGGTAGCGGAAAAGTATTTAACACTCCTAGAAGTACTGTTAATCAAAGTGCAGTAAATGACAATAGTTATTCTTTTGACCTTTTTGGAACTTACACAAAAACAATTGCAGATGATCACAAAATTACTGCAATGGTGGGTAATACCGTCTATAAAGAATATGGCAATGGATTAGGTGCCACTGGCTATGATGTACCAAATAATTCTTGGGATTTTGCAGATATTGCTTTAACCAAAGGTGCACCACCAGTAGGAGTAAATCCAGCATCTTCATACATTTATGACGAACGACGTCTTTCTTACTTTACAAGAGTTCAGTATGATTATAAAGGGAAATACTTATTGTCAGGGATGTATCGTCGTGATGCTTCTACCAAATTTGGACCAAGCAACAAGGTAGGATATTTTCCATCAGTTACTGCAGGTTGGTTAATATCTGACGAAGGCTTCTTTGGAGAATCTAAAATCATCAATTTTTTGAAGCTAAGAGGAAGTTATGGCATCGTTGGTAATGATAGAATACCAAATAATGGTTACATTTCACAATTATCAGGAGAAGCAACTTATTTATTTGACGGTGCTTTAGTCAATGGAGTAGCAACAGGACAAATCCCTAATGAAAAACTAAAATGGGAACAAGCTGAGAAAATTGATGTAGGATTGGATGTCAATTTATTGGATAATAAAATTAATATCGTAGCTGATTATTTTATCGATACAAGAAAAGATTTGTTAGTTCCTGGTATCCCAGTATCTGGTACTCTTGGCGGGGCAGCTCCAGGTGCGTCCAATCCAACAATTAATGCTGGAGAGGTAAGAAACGAGGGATTTGAGTTTGCTATAAACTATAAAAATAAGTTCTCAGAAAACTTCAGTATGAGTTTAGGTTATAATGTAACATTGCTAAAAAATAATGTCACTTATATAAACGGCACTGATTTTCTAGCCGGTGGTGTTTTTGGCATTGGTCAACAAGCACCTTCCAGAATGGAAGTAGGTCATTCAATAGGCTATTTTTATGGGTTGAAAACGGATGGAATTTTTCAAAATCAAGCTGAAGTAGATGCTCATCCATCTCAATTAGCGATTGGAGCGAATGCTTCTCCAGGTGATCTTAGATATGTCGATGTTAATGGTGATGGTGAAATTGGCTTTGATGATAGAACTGATATTGGTGATCCGATTCCTGAAGCTACAATGGGTTTCAACGTACAATTAAATTACAAAGGGTTTGATTTTTCGATGTATTCTTTTGCGTCTGTTGGAAATGATATGGTTCGTAATTATGAAAGCATATCAGACGATGCGAATCGATTAACTTATGTGTTAGACAGATGGACTGGTGAAGGAACAAGTAATACCGTTCCTAAAGTTAGTACTGGGGGAAACACCAATAGAGTATTTTCAGATTATTTTGTAGAGGATGCTTCTTATTTCAGAATACAAAGTGCTCAGCTAGGCTATTCGATAAATCCTAATTTTATTCAAAAATCAGGAATATCTAAAGTAAGATTGTATGCAGGTGTAAATAATTTGTACACTTTTACAAAATACAAAGGTTATGACCCAGGTGCTTCAAATGGGGCTCCCATTGGAGGTGGTATAGACGATGGCTTTTACCCTATTCCAAGAACCTACCTATTAGGTTTAAACATTAATTTCTAAAAATAAGAAAAATGAAAAAGTATATTTATATAGCAATAGCAAGTTTGACTCTCTTTTCAACGGCTGTTATTTCTTGCACTGATGAATTTGTTGAACGTCCTGTTCAATACTCTATAGACTCTGAGAATTATTTTAATTCAAAAACTGATTATGAAAATGCCTTAATTGGTGCCTATGATATGTTACAATCCTCCTTTATCAATGTTTTGATGGGCGAGATTGCTTCTGATAATACCTTTGCAGGTGGTAATGGTCCGAATGATGTACCAGGCTATCAATCAGTAGATGATATGATTCATACTCCTGTGAATGCTCAAATCAAGCAATTGTGGGATTGGATGTTTGCAGGCGTTCAAAGATGCAATTACATTATGGAATTTAAGGATAAAACTGATTTTGTGGGCAAAAACCAGATCATTGCACAAACTCGTTTTCTTAGAGCCTATTATCATTTTGAATTGGTAAAATGGTTTGGCGGAATTCCAATGAAAGGCGATAAAAGATTTTCGACTGGTGACGAAAAATCCATTCCACGTTCATCTGTTAGTGATGTTTATGCTTCAATCGAAGCCGACTTAATTTATGCTTCGCAAAATCTAAGCTCAATAGCGGCACAAAAAGGAAGAGCAACCAGCGGTGCTGCATTAGCTTTGTTAGGCAAAGCCTATTTGTATCAAGGAAAATACACAGAAGCAGCTGATACCTTTGAAACCCTAATTTCTACAAATAATTATCGTTTAGTAACCACAGCAGATTTGACTCCTCAACAAATTACAGATGGATTAACTCCTTTTGGAAGTATTTTTGAAGACGCTGGAGAAAATGGTCCTGAATCTGTTTTTGAAATACAATATACCGATGTTGAAGGTGGAAGTTATAGTGGAATGCAAAACATTGAAGGCAATGTAGCCGTAGGTTTTGCTGGACCATTTGGTTATGAAGGCCCAGTATTTGCCGATGGAAACAACTTTAATCTCCCTACCCCAAAAATTGTAAGTGCTTTTACAACTGGCGACCTTAGAAAAGACGTCACTATTTTAGATATGGCTACTTGGATTCCTGCTCATCCTGGATCAAAATACACCAAACAACACGAAGACACAGGATTCTTCAACAGAAAGTATATCCCAAGAACAAGAAGACCAGAAGCAGCAGGAGATGTTAAATTGACAAGCCCTAATAATTACAGAGCCATTCGTTATGCTGATGTTTTATTGATGGCTGCTGAAGCTAATAATAAAAAAACTAATAATGATGATGCAAAAGCTAGAAATTATTTAAATATGGTTAGAGACAGAGCTTTTGGAGATGTAAATCATAGAATTACAGCTTCTGGAACCGCCTTGTATGATGCAATTTTAGCTGAAAGAAGAGTAGAATTGGCAGGCGAAGGACATCGTTTCTTTGATTTAGTAAGAACCGGAAAAGCAGCACAAGAAATAGATGGATTTGTAACTGGAAAACATGAATTATTCCCTATTCCTTTAGAAGAGATTCAATTCGCAGCAGGAAATTGGGCACAAAACCCTAATTATTAAAACAATATAATGATGAAAAATATAAAATTTATTTTTGGTTTCGTATTCTTATTGGCAATAGCCATAAGTTGCACGGTAGATGGTATTGATGATGATACATCATTTATAAATTCGGTTGGCGCACCAACTAATGTAGTTGCGTTTTATAATATTACGCAAGACAATACGGGCTTAGTTACTATCACACCCCATAGCGAAGGTGCGGTATCGTATGACATATTCTATGGAGATGGAACTGCCACGGCTGTAACCGTTGCTCCCGGAAAAAGCACCTCACATATCTATAATGAAGGAACTTTTACTGTAAGAATAGTGGCAACAAGTATTACTGGCTTACAAACAGAATCAACACAAACTTTGATAGTTTCTTTTAAAGCACCCGAAAATTTAGAAGTTACTATTTCAAATGACTTATTGGTTTCTAAAAAAGTAAATGTTACAGTAAAAGCAAAATATGCAACCATGTTCGATGTGTATTTTGGTGAATCAGGTATAAGCACTCCTGTTTCTGCCAACATAGACCAAACAGCATCTTATGTTTATACAAATGCTGGTACCTATACAATCAGAGTAGTTTGCAAAAGTGCAGCGATACAAACAACTGAAAAATCGCAGAGTTTTGATGTAACTGCTATTTTGCAACCAGTTGCCTCTGCTCCTATACCACCAACGAGACAGGAAGCCAATGTAATTTCGATTTATGGATCAAAATATACCAATGTTGCAGGAACAAATTATTTCCCAGATTGGGGACAAGGAGGTCAAGGAAGTAGTTGGGGTGAATTCGACTTGAATGGCGATAAAATGTTGAATTACATTAAATTGAGTTATCAAGGAATTGCATTAGCCGATAATGTTACCGTAGATGTTTCTGGAATGGAGTTTATTCACATGGATGTTTGGACAGCCGATGCTCAAAAAATAGAAACTTCATTAATCAGTAAATCAAACGGAGAAAGACCGGTAGTAAAAGACCTTGTTGCCAATGAATGGACAAGTATTGACATTCCAATTTCAGCATTTACAAGTCAAAACGGATTTACAGTTGCCGATATTTTTCAATTAAAATTTGTTGGAACACCTTGGGCAGCAGGTACGGTTTTTATTGATAATATTTATTTTTATAAAGCAGCTACACCTTCAACTGGGTTAACAGGAACATGGAAAATGGCGCCTGAAGCTGGTTCTTTGAAAGTAGGTCCTACTTCAGGAAGTGGCGAATGGTGGTCTATTGATGCAGCAGGAGTTACTCAAAGAGCTTGTTATTATGATGATACTTTTGTGTTTTCTTCAAACGGCTCTTTTAGCAATGTTTTAGGTGCTGAAACGTGGATTGAAAAATGGCAAGGTATACCAGCCGACGGATGCGGTGCACCAGTTTCGCCTCATAACGGACCTAGTGGAGCAACCTATCTATATGATGCAGTTGCAAAAACTTTAACAATTACGGGTTCTGGTTCTTATATTGGAATTCCAAAAGCAGTCAATGCAGGGGAATTACCCAATGTAGCGGTACCCAATTCAATTGTGTACAATGTAACGCTTACCGACAATAACAACACCATGAATGTTGTTATTGAAACTGGTTCTAATGTATTTTGGTCTTATAAATTAGTAAGAATTTAATTAAAAAAATAAAAGATGAAAACTATAAAATATTTTTTAACTTTTCTTATCACACTGTTTATCTTTAGTAGTTGTGAAAAGGAAGACTATGAATTTGGAGAAATTATTGCTCCAACTAATTTAGTAGTAACTCCAGAACTTGTTGGTAAAGATGCGAGTAATCCTTTTGGAGATGGATCTGGCGTAGTGAATATTATAGCTACTGCAGATGATGCAATATCATATAAATTTATTTATAATGGTGTAGAAACTGTAAAAACATCTGGACACATAACCTATAATTTTGGCAATACAGGTACAAATAAATATATTATCACAGTAGTTGCAAGCGGAAAAGCAGGTGTAAGTTCAAGTACTACTATTGAGTTTGATGTGTTGGTTGTATATGTACCGCCAGCAGAATTGGTTACGATTCTAAATGCCAATAGTTCTAGAGCTTGGAGAATAAAAGCCGAAGGAAATAACCATTTTGGTTTAGGACCAGTTGGCGGTTCTATTATTACAGAATGGTATGGAGCTCCAGCAAATTCTAAAGCCAATTCAGGAATGTATGACGATCGATTTACTTTTAAATCAGATGGTAGTTTCACACATAATACAGGAGCAGACGGTTATGTTTTTGGACGTAAAACATTAATCGAACAACTAAATGGACCTGGAGGAACTGCCGACGGAGACGATATTCTTCAATATCCTTTTGCTAGTTATTCTGGGCAATATACTTTATCAGCTCCAAATAGCGTAGAAACCATTACGCTTTCTGGAACTTCCTTTATAGGTTATTATACAGGTGGAAACCATCAGTATAGAATATTCAAAAGAGAGGCTAACGAAATAGTATTAAGTACCGCTGATGGTAATAATGGATTTGAATGGTGGTTTGTTCTAGTACCTGAATAAAATTCAAAATTTAGACAAAGAGGAGTTAATTTTTTAACTCCTCTTTCATATAAACCAATTTTTAAAAAAAATCTTCCAATGCAAAATTCAATCTATAATTATAATAAACCGCTTGTATTGTTATTAGCACTAATCCTTTTAATTTCCTGCAGTTCATCAGATGGAGGTTCTAGTAATGATATAGAAATTACGCCTTCTAATCTTGTAATCTCAACAGAGATTGTTGGAAAAAATTCAACAAACCCCAATGGTGACGGGAGCGGAATAGTCAAATTTACTATTAGTGCTACAAATGCAAGCTCATATATAATTTCTTATGGTGATGGGAATGTACTCAATGCAACTTCAGGGCTTAATAGTTATACCTACAAAACAGCAGGAACCTTTAGTTATATTGTAACCGTTACTGCAAATAATGGGTCAAAATCGATTAGCAGTACTGTAACCGTTACCATAAATGTAAGCAGCGAAACTCTTTTTTCAGATGAATTTAATACTGATGGTACACCAGATTCTTCAAAATGGGGTTACGATATTGGCACAGGAAGCGGTGGTTGGGGCAACAATGAATCTCAGAATTATACCAATCGTCCAGACAATGTCAAAGTAGAGAACGGGGTTTTGAAGATCATTGCAAAAAAAGAAAGTTATCAAGGAAGCAACTACACCTCTGCTCGTCTTTTGTCTAAAGGAAAATTTTCTGTCAAATATGGAAAAATAGAATTTCGAGCAAAACTCCCTGTTGGTGGAGGAACTTGGCCTGCTCTGTGGATGTTGGGAGACAATATTAGCACAGTGAGTTGGCCAGCTTGTGGAGAAATTGACATTATGGAACACATCGGAAACGACTTAAATAAAATTCATGGAACACTCCATTATACTGGTCGTTCTGGAGGGAACGCAGATTCAACATCTAAGGTTATTTCGAATGCAACAACCGAATTTCATATTTACAGCATAGACTGGAGAGCAGACTACATCAAGTTTTATATTGATAATGTATTGTTTAAAACCTTTACAAATACCTCCAATTTGCCTTTTAATCAGAAATTTTTCTTAATTATGAATTGTGCCATGGGAGGAAATTTTGGAGGTACAATAGACCCGAATTTTGTTTCTTCCACTTTCGAAATAGATTATGTAAGAGTATATAATTAATGTTTTTGGTTAGTAAGTTTTTTCATTATTTGCTTCTGATTATAATATCAGAAGCAATAGTGAAAACAATATATTTTTAAAACCAATTATAGTTAACTTTTTTTAGTGTTTTCTAATGAATTATATATTGACCTTAATAACTGTTTTCTCTTTTTTTAAAGAAATACACAAATTGTAAAGTTATTAACCTAGAATATTCTTTTGGATAAATTATCCAAATTTTAACCATAATTATATCCCTATTAGAGACAAAAATAACCAGGAGATTCATGTTTAACATTTATAAAAAATTATTATTTGTAATTAGTACTGATGCGTTAATATTTTTTAAATTTCGTTAAATAAATTAAACTGAAGTTCATTGACATTTTGATTGATTTGAAAACCGTTCAGCAATTGGCTGATTGGTGTTTTGTCAAATGCAGATATGCTTAAAATCTGCATAACTTGATAAATTGACAATTCACTTTTCACTTTTTTCTTTACATACGCAACTATTAAATAAGTGCAGATAGCTATCCAAATATGCGTTTTTACAGCATTACTGGAATGTCCCCAAAACTTTTTAATTGATAAATTTTGTTTAATCCATTTAAAAAATGTTTCTATTTGCCATCTGTTTTTATATAAATAAGCGATTTCTAATGCGGTAACTTCAAAATTGTTGGTCATAAATATCAGATAATTGTTGTTTTGCGAGTCATAGTATTCAACCAAACGGATTTTTTCTGGGTATAGTTTTCTTGACTTAACCACTGTCAATTCTACCGTTTTATCAGCTCTGAGTCCGGTATTTTGGTCGATATTAAAGTTTTGCTCCACAGTAGTGTATTTCATACTGGATTTTGCTCTTGTTACAAAAAAAGCATTGATCAAATGTATTTTGTATAATGCTTCAAAATCTACATATGCTTTATCCATCAAATAAATGGCGTCTGGCACAAAACTTATTACATCTAATACATTGCTATCGTGATATTTACCATCTGTTACTAAAATAAAGGCTGGGATGCTACCTCGCAGGTCTAACAAAGTGTGAACTTTGACAGCTCCACGACTATATTTTCCTTCAGCCCAAGTTAAAAGATTGATGCTACATGATATAGATGTTGAATCTAATGCAAATATTTCATTATCGAGCTCTATATTTGATATTTCACTATTTTGATACAAAGGGCGAATTTGCTCAATTAGATATTGTCCAAAATCAGCAAATATTTGCCAATCCCTATTTTCATTAGCTCTTGATAAAGTTGTTTGATTTACATAACTTTTTATACCTAGATGATAGAGTTTATTATTGTGAGCCTTAAGACACAAACATATATCACGTAAGGAATTTAAAGAAGTTAATTGTCCAAAAAACAATTGAATAAATTGATTCCAACAGTTTAAATCACGAACTCGATGATTACCATTATATTTTTTTACAAATTTTTCAAATTCATACTTGTTGACAAAATCTAACAATTGTGAAAAAACATATTTTCCTGAATTCATACTTTTATCCTATAAAATACGATAAAAGCATCAACCTTCAAATCAAATCAAAAAATCAAAGAACGAATATAAATATATGTATAACAATACTTTACATTAAAAAATAAAATCTTAACGCATCAGCAGTAATTTGTAATTATTTGTAATTCTATGTTAGTTCTAAGCACCAAAGCACAAGAAAATAAAAATTCAACATCAATTGAAGCTAAAGTTGAAAGTATAATTTCAACCTTAACTTTAGAAGAGAAAGTAGCCTTGTGTCACGCACAATCTAAATTTAGTTCACCCGGTGTTGAAAGACTCGGCATTCCAGAACTTTGGATGTCCGATGGTCCTCACGGGGTTCGAGGAGAAATCAATTGGGACAATTGGGGTTATGCCAATTGGGCCAATGATTCCATAACTGCCTTTCCAGCTTTAACTTGTTTGGCTTCGACGTTTAATCCTAAATTAGCTAAAGACTATGGAATAAGCATTGGAGAAGAAGCACGTTACAGAAAAAAAGATGTGTTATTAGGTCCTGGAGTAAATATGTATCGAACCCCACTCAATGGTCGAAATTTTGAATACATGGGCGAAGATCCGTTTTTAGCTTCAAAAATGGTGATTCCTTACATTCAAGGCGTTCAGCAAAACGGAGTTGCCGCTTGCGTCAAGCATTATGCGCTTAACAATCAAGAATTGGGAAGAAATCATATCAATGTAGAAGTTAGTGATAGAGCCTTGCACGAAATCTATCTACCTGCATTTAAAGCTGCTGTTACCGAGGGAAAGGTTTGGTCCATAATGGGAGCCTACAACCAGTTCAGAGGACAGTTTTGTTGCCATAATGAGCTGTTATTAAATAAAATATTAAAAAAAGATTGGAACTTTGATGGAGTAGTAATATCCGATTGGGGAGGCACACACAACACCAAACTAGCTGCTCTTAATGGCTTAGATTTAGAAATGGGAACCGGAACAGATGGATTGACATCCTCCTCAAAAAACGCTTACGATGCTTATTATTTGGCCAATCCTTTTTTGAAAATGCTTAAAAGTGGCGAAATTAAAGAAGAAGTTTTAAATGATAAAGTGAGGCGCATTCTGCTTTTAATGTTTCGAACCAACATGAACCCGAATCGCACTTTGGGTAGAATAAATAACCAAGAACATCTTGATGTGGCCCGAAAAATTGCTGGAGAGGGAATTGTGTTATTAAAAAATGAGTCCTCCTTTTTTCCAATTAATGCCTCCAAAAAGACAACAATTGCAGTGATTGGCGAAAATGCTACAAAATCAATGACCCTAGGAGGCGGTTCGTCTGAATTGAAAGCATTGAGCGAAATAACTCCTTTAGAAGGATTGAAAAATCGATACAAAAACGCAACAATAATTCACGCTATGGGTTATGCCTCGGGTCCTTCGTCTTACGGCAAAGTTATTCCATCATCATTTGATGCAAATAAACTAAAAAAGGAAGCCATTGAAGCCGCATCAAAAGCAGATATAGTATTATTTTTTGGTGGATTAAATAAAAATCATCTGCAAGATTGTGAAGGAGTGGATAGAAAAGAATATAAATTGCCCTTTGGACAAGAGGAACTTTTGAACGAACTTTTGAAAGTAAATTCAAACCTTGCAGTAGTTTTAGTAAGCGGAAATGCCGTTGAGATGCCTTGGATTTCTAATGTAAAAGCCATCATGCAAACATGGTATTTGGGTAGTGTGGCCGGCGATGCTATTGCCGATGTTATTAGTGGAGATATAAATCCTTCAGGAAAACTGCCGTTTTCGTTTCCAAAAAAATTAAGCGATAACGCCGCACATTCCTTCGGAGAGTTGAGTTATCCTGGAGATAAGGTCAATCAGTATTACAAAGAAGATATTTTGGTAGGGTACCGTTGGCATGACACCAAGAAAATTAAACCTCTATTTGCTTTTGGAGAAGGAATGTCCTATACCAAATTTGAACTTTCAAAATTGGATTCTGACAAGAAAGTATATTCAAAAGATGAAGCTATAACCATCACAGGTACAGTTTCTAATAAAGGAAATCTTGATGGTGCCGAAGTAGTTCAGGTTTATATTGGCAAACTGAATTCCAAAGTGAGCAGAGCTGAAAAAGAACTAAAAGGTTTTCAAAAAGTGGAAGTTAAAAAAGGAGAAAATGCTACTTTCAAAATTTCGATTGATACTAATAGTTTGTGTTTTTATGATGAAACCATTTCGAATTGGAATCTAGAAAAAGGCGATTATATGATTTACATCGGAAATTCATCAGCAAATATTTCGAAAAAAATAAAGATAACGATTCAATAAAATTAGGAAATTCCCAATAAAAAAAGTTAAAGCCATATTACCCCCAAAACTGGACTTTGCAAGGTTTTTAAATGGTTATTTTTGTTCCAAAACCGAAGATTCTCTGATGTTTAATTGACCATTCAGCACAATAGTTTGTGGTTTGAAAGTGGTTAGATTTTCGAGAGCGTTCAAAATCATTCGGTGGTGACGATCACTTCCTTTTTCGGGTGAATAATACTCATACGAATCCGAAAAGACACTTAAACCCACAGCATCACGTTGTTTTTTTAGAATATTCATTAAAACTGCCGAAGCTAAAACTGAAAATCCAATCTTGTTTTTGTAAAACTCCTCTTTTTCTTCCAATTTTGGATAGTGCATCGACGACGAATTATCGATGATGATATGACAGCGCAAATTGGTGTCTTCTTCAAATTTTTTGGTGTACAATCTATCGGTTTTGGCAAACAATTTCCAGTCGATATGCTTGGTGCTTTCGCCCACATTATACACCTTATGCTCTGCAAATTCAGCCGAAAAACCGTGAAATGGACTTTTGTGCATGCCCGAAATAAAACCTTCTACAATTTGGTTCGCCAACAATTCGAGATGTTGGAAACTTGAAATTTTTTCTATTTGAGATTCAATTTTCATATACAGATATTTATTGTTTTTTATCGGTCATCCCGACAAATCGGGACAAGTTATGTAATTGCTTCGCCTGTTCACTTCGTTCGAGTCGCATATCTTCATTGGTGTTTTCGACCAATTTTAGGTCATGCTCATTTCATCTTTCAAATGTAGATAAAGAATTTAGATGTTTAGCGTTTTGCAAATGTTTACATTGCATTCGCTGATAAAAATTATTAGCCACTAATTTGCTTCGCCAGTGGCTATTTTTTTCTTTTTTAAAAGCGAATGCACTGCAATATTCTTTGGCTGTTAGTTCCTATTTGGATACTTTTGCATTATGCTTGTTAAGCCGATTTGAAAAAACAGTATATGAACCAAGTTTTGGTAACCAATCAAGCAAATAATCAAAAGCATATTTGTAAATTTGTTTGATGCTAAAGCGTTGTTCTTCTAGAACTGCAAATAGATAAATGGTTATAATTTCTTGGTCTGTTAAATCTTGCTTATTGTTGTTGCTATAACGTTCGCAAGTATATTTTAAATCTTTTTCAAATCTGTCGCAGATTGTTGAGAAGATTTTTATTAATTTTAGGGCTATAGACTGATTAATCATATATTTAAATGTGCGTTAGATACTCTATAAGTGTTATGATTATCAGCTTGTTAAATTAATTTTTTGAAAGATATATCTTTCTTTTTTATAACATTTTTCAACTATTGATTCACATAAACTATTAAAAATGAGAAAGATATTTTTAATTTATATATGGTTTTTTTCAGCTACTATGATGGCACAAACCATAAATGACCAATTCAAGCCTGGAAAACTTTGGCTAGACAACAAAGAAATATACATCAATGCACACGGAGGCGGATTCTTATTTCACAAGGATACTTATTATTGGTTTGGCGAGCATAAAGGGTCCGGAAAAACGGGGGATAAAGCTATGGTTGGCTTTCATGTTTATAGCTCCAAAGATTTATACAATTGGAAAGACGAAGGCATTGCCTTAAAAGTGATAGAGGACGAAAAATCGATGTTACAGAAAGAATGTATTCTAGAACGACCCAGAGTTATTTATAATAAAAAAACCAAAAAATTTGTGATGTGGTTTCATCACGAGTTAAAAGATCAAGCCTACAAATCTGCTTTGACTGGTGTAGCCGTTTCGGATAATGTGATTGGCCCCTACAAATACATCAATAGTTCTCGGATACACCCCAAGGTTTGGGCCAAGAATTTTACAAAAAAACAACAACAAAGAGCAGCTCAAGTCGATGAAAATGATTTTTTGAAAAAACCAGAAGAAACCCATGGATTTTATATGTATCGGGATTTTGAAAAGGGTCAGATGTCTAGAGATATGACTTTATTTGTTGACGACGATCAACAGGCCTATCATATTACATCCTCAGAAGAAAGCCAAACCATCTTAATTTCAAAGATGTCAGAAGATTATTTGTCATTGACCAATGAATATATTCGGGTACTTCCTGACGGAAGAAATGAAGCTCCAGCCATTTTTAAAATGGGAGGAAAGTATTATATGATTTCATCTACCTTAACAGGCTGGAAATCAAATCCTGCCAGATTATCAGTTTCAGACAATATGATGAGCGGTTGGAAATTTATTGGCAATCCT
>Ga0316608_1000305_pt1 | contig 24576 bp, 29 predicted proteins | sample MIS2016152B_MG_FD_207673 | JGI IMG/M metagenome (GOLD analysis project Ga0316608, IMG submission 207673) | Microbial mat bacterial communities from Middle Island sinkhole, Lake Huron, Michigan, United States - MIS.2016.152B | ecosystem: Environmental > Aquatic > Freshwater > Lake > Sediment...
ACCATAAACGGTTGAAAACGCCGGTCACGCCATTCTATTTCACGCAACCGCGCCAGCCGCGCCCGTGCTGCTGCCGCTGTTTCGGCTACGCTTAAGCCAATTGGGGAAACCGCGCCTAAACCGACCACCACAACCGCTGAGTTTGCCATATTATTCGCCTATTGCTTGATGGCTGTATTCACGACAGCGCACCGTCACTTCGCGCAGCTTTAATAAATGTTTATCCACTTGGATTCCTGCTCGCCACAGTAATTGCATACGGTTAATATTGGGTTCAAATAACACGGTTTCTAAGTGTGGCGTTTGATTAAGCGTTTGTCTGTTAAAATGAAAAATCGTTTCAAGATGACACACAGGCAACACAAAACGTGACGGCTCACCTAATGCACATCCTTGGATTTCAACGGCTTCGCCGCCGTGTAAATAACCGTCAGCAATCAAATCCGCAGGCGCGGTGAGAAAAAATCGTGCATCAAAATCTTCAGGTAAATACGGGGCGCGAGTTTTTTGCCACGCTGCGTTGTATGTGCCAGCAAACGCACGGCGCGGCAGCCATGCAGGAGCAATCGGTGCAAAACACGCGGGAGGAACGCGGTCAGTGGGATGTTGTATTAAGTGTTTGGGGTGTTCGAGATTAGGCAATAATGCCCCTTCCCATTCATTGTTCTCAATCAACCCGCGCCCCACGGGGTTGTCAGCTTGCGTAGAGCCGCCAAAAGCCAATTCCCAACGTAACGGCATTTGTTCCCAAATTTCAGGCTCACTGGCTTGCCAACCTATCGTTGTTTTTTGCCAGTGCCGATTGCCAAACACATACAAGGTTTTTGCCAAATTTCCCACTTTCAAGCTAACTTGCGCGATACGAGTATTCGTTCTAGGGGCAACCGCTTGCCCGACTAATAAAACATCCGTGCTAGGTTTAGGCAAAGAAAACTCCCCCGCTGCTTTCAAACTGGTTTTTACAGGATCGCCCCAATAAACGTCCGTAGCAACCAGCGGAGCTTGTGATTCTGCAAGGAGAGTAGCCCCTGCTTTCCATTCAAAACTGGCTTTAACGATGGCAAAAGCACATTCAATTCCCTGTTTATCGGTAAAAACCGCTAATGAGGCAGCAAACGGCGTGTGATTGAGTAATTGCAACATGGCTTAGTTCTCCGCTATTTTCGATCCCTTTAGCACCAAATCGCTACTGGCTTTAATGCCAATTTTGTCGCTACCCACAATCGTAATACCTTTGCCTTTAATTTGAATTGTGCCATCTTTTTTCAAGGTAATACTGGCATCGCCTGATTTTAAGGTTAGTTCATCACCAGCTTCTAAATAAAACTTTTTACTGACTTGGGTTAAATCATCTTTGCCTACCGTGGTTTGGCGGGTTTCACCAATTTCAATCGTGTGTTTTTTGCCAATCGTGAGCGTTTCATTTTCTGCAACGCTGTGTTCACGGTTTTTTCCCACGTCTAAATTTTCATTTTCCCCGACTGACGTTTGGCGATTTTTGCCAATGCTAATCGTTTCATTTTCGCTGACATCCTCGGAGCGATTTTTACCAATGCTGATAGTTTCATTTTCAGTGACGTTTTCAGAACGATTTTTGCCGATAGTCACGGTTTCATTATGCTCAACCGTTTTGCTCCGGTCATGTCCTACCCAGTGCGATTCATTATGCTCAACTTCAAAGGTTTGATTTTTCTCTGCATGAAGATAAACCTGCTCACTACCTTTCTTATCCTCAAAGCGCAACTCATTAAAGTTTTCTGGCGTACCTGATTTAGAACTACGGGTTTTAATCCCACTTTGCGTTTGATTGGCAGGCAACGCATAAGGCGGCATTTGATTAGCATTGTAAACACTGCCCGTTATTAACGGTCTATCAGGATTGCCTTCCAAAAAACTCACCACCACTTCCTGCCCAATGCGCGGCACCGACACCCAGCCCCACTGCTTCCCTGCCACTGGCGTGGCAACCCGTATCCAGCACGAACTGGACTCATTTTTTTTACCCATTCTGTCCCAATGAAACTGCACTTTCACTCGCCCATATTTATCCGTCCAAATTTCTTCCCCTTCTTTTCCCACCACCACGGCAGTTTGTGGGCCTTGCACAAATGGCACAGGTGTAATGCGGCGCGGACGGAACGTTTGTGTGGCGGGCATCGCCTGAAAACCACATTCATATCCAGAAAAATCACCGCCCTGTTGACTTCCATACGCATTGGAACGAATAAAAAAATCCGCCGCAACCACAACGTATTCGGTATTTGCTAAAGTCCTATAATGATTTTTTAAGGCAAACTGCATTCCACAACTGATGCCTCGCGCATTGCCGCGTCCATAAATGATTTCATGCTGACTATGCAATTCATCTAAACGGGTCGTAGCATAGGTTTCGCCCACATTGACCTCGGTATAATTACCCGGATAATCATAATATTCGCCATCGGCATAATGATGAGCCTTTTGCGCTGCAAACTTGGTGAACAAATCCGCTTGTGGTTTTTTAAAATCAAAATCATTTAACGTATAACTACCCGCCTGCATTTCATGGTGTGTATCCCATTGAAAAATATGCTCTACTTCGCGTTGCTCGACATTTTCTTCAGGAAAAAACACAATTTCTTCATAATCAGGCACAGTTTGATAAGTATTCCCCGAATCGGCAATTACCAGTGTGTGCTTGTTAGGTTGATGGGTGAAAAAATAGTACATTCCTTCCTGTTCCATCAGGCGGCTGATGAAATTAAAATCCGTTTCACGGTACTGCACACAATAGTCACGCACGGGATAATTTTGCGATAAATTCAATTCTACATCGCTAAACCCGTGGGTTTGAAAAACCTGTTTAAGAATATCAGGAATGGATAATTCCTGAAAAATACGGCAATTAGAGTGGCGCGTTAAAAACCACAGCCAAGGACGCAACACCGCGCGATACCTAAAAAGTTCACCTAGTGTGCCGTGTTGTCGAAATTGCGTGACATAGCCGTGATAATCGCGTTTGTTTTTTTGCGGCAATTCCAAGGTCAACGTCATAGGTTGACCTAAAACTTGATTAATATCAATCTGTTGCTGTTCGCTTAATAACTCTATTTCATATTCAAACAACCGCCCCATTTCTTCATGCCCTGTCATTTGATAAAAAAGCAGGGTATTTTCGCCCAAGGGACAAGTGACAAAAGCAAAACGTTGTGCTTGTGAAATCATGGTTTAATCCTATTGCAGAGTGTCATTTTTTGCAGCCAAAAGAGGCGGGGCAAATTTAAAACCAAAATATGCAGGGTCTTCGCCAATTACCGCCGCCGCAAAAATATATAAAACGTAGTCGTAAGTTTCCTGTGGCATATCAAATTGTTGGCTGAATGTCCAAAAATTGCGCTCACGCGGATTTGCAGGCATATTTTCAAGATAATTCATTTCTTTCAAATGCCTGATGACATTTCCTTCCCCCCAGTTATAACTGGCCATCACCAATAAGCCTGAGGCTTGCGCGCGGGTACTGTAAATAGTTTTTAGGTATTTAGCCGCTGCGTGGGTTGCTTTTGCAAAATCAAGCCGTTCATCTGGGTCGCCTACTTTAAGCCCGTAAACCAGTGCGGTAGAGGGAATAAACTGCCACATCCCTTTAGCATATCCGTAACGAGTCAAAGGTCCCACTGCCTTGGGATTAAATTTGCTTTCTTGTAAGGCTATAAATAAAAACGCTAACGGCAGATTTTTTGCTTTTAATTCGTTTTGAATAAACGGGATATAATTTTTTTCCCAAGCGGTATTCATTGCGTTATTCATGCCTGGTGGTGGTTTCCAAAGATTGATATATCTTTCAACTTCGGCAATAAAATCATCGGGCAATTCCAATTCACTTTCACCCAATTCTCGGGCAACTTTGGTAATTAATTCTTTGGTGTGTTGATCAGCATGAGGAAAAGAGAGTTTTAATGAATTTGCGTGCTGTACATACTGTTGATAATTCGCTTGCATTTGAACTAATTTTTTTCTTTCTGCTGCAATGTATTGCTTTTCTTTTTCAATCTGCTGCTTTTCTTGGTCTATTTCGGTCAGTGATTTTAAAATATCCGCTTCTTTTTTCTTATTTTTTTCTTCCCGAGCCTCAATAAGTTCTTTATTTAATTTACCAACACTTTGTTCTATTTTTACATTGGATTGCTCTCTATTTATATCAATTCGTAAAAGACTGACCTCGATACTTTTAATATCATAAAACATATTAATCGCTGATTCTCTAGCTTTTGCTAAAGCAAATTGTTGATAAGTGATAATGCCTACTGCCAGAGTCACTAAAACACCGAGGGTTTTAATCGTTTTTTTATAACTTTCCCCCCGTTTTATGCGGTCTTTTTGAATTAATTGCCGAAATAATTGCGTATGGTCGCTCATATTGTCAGGTTCTTCTTCTGCAATATAACGCGATTCAAGGGTTTGTTTTAATAAATGAACAGGTGATGGCGATAATACAGGAGGTTGAGAAACGGCATTTGCAGGGGGAGATAAGGCGATAAGTGTTTTTTCGTTGTTTTTTTCAGTTTCTTGTGAAACTATTAAATAAAAGCCTGAATTGCTTAATTTAATGGTAATAGGCAAGTTTAATTTTATTTTTTCATCAATTCGCTGATTATCAATGTAAATACCATTAACGCTCGCGTTATAAACCCACCATTGTTTGTTTTCTAATTTGATTTCTAAATGGTGGCGACTGATGGTTGTATGATCAACAACCACTGTATTATCTACTGCACGTCCTACTGTGATATTTTCAGCGGCAGAAAAAGATTGAATTATTTGATGTTGGGCATTGTACAATTCAATCAATAGTGGCGTGATTGTGTGGTTATGCGCAGAGGGCAACCTAAACACAGTTTTGTCGTCATCTTCTATAGACCGAAAGATGGTTTTATCATCCTCTTGCATGATTATGTCCTGCTTATTTGTGAATCAACGCAGATTTTTTCCTTAACCTCAGGAATTAGTGATAAATTAGCATTAAATGGAAAAAATAAACAGTTTTTAACTAGGAAAATCTGTTTAAAAAACGCCGCTTAATATAATAGAAGCAACGTTTAGCTAAAAATCTAGGAATGGTGCGGCTTGTGGCGGTTTGGTATTCGACAAATAGTCCTATAACATTCGATAGATAGCCGCATAATATTCGACAGATAGTCCTATGATATTCGACAAATCTATCGAATGTTTGCAATCTCATGTTATGCTACAAATCTATCGAAAAATAAACTTGAGAGTTTTTGCATGAGCTTAGTTGAGAAAAAAACAACCCGTTTTGACACGCTAACGGGTGAAGTTACACACAGCCAAACCATAACAGAATACGAACAACGCATCCCCAATGAACCGCCCTATATCAAGCTTTACACGACAGATTTAAGCAATCTGTTTAAATTACCCGCAGGAACAACGAGCGTTTTAATGTGTTTTGTTACTTTAGCGGATTATCAAGGTGTTGTTGCGTTAAATAAATATTTAAAAGATTCCATTTCAGAACGTATGAATGCCAAACCATCCAAGAATGGTAAGCCATCCAATAGTGTTGTGAATAAAGCCATTACTGAGCTTCTTAATAAGGGCATTATTAGCCGGATTGGTAGCAGTACCTACCAACTTAATCCCAATTATTTTGCACGCGGTAAATGGCGCGACATTTACGAAAAAAGAAAGTCGTTTAAAATGACAATTACTTACAAAGATGACGGTAAAAACAGTATTCGTGAAATTGTCACTGAACAACTCGGTGGTGATGTTATCCAATTATTTCCTGACTCCGAAACCGCGCAGTGCGGGTAAACTCTCAATTAACCACCTGTTTTTTAGATGAAAAATTAATATGCCACTTCAATTAACTGTTTTGTCTTTCAAAGACTTGCCACTCAATGAGCCTATTTCGGCAAGTATCACTGCCGCAGGCGGAACCATTGGGCGCGGACACGATAACGATTTGGTTTTACCCGATACAGAAAAAATAGTTTCCAGACTTCATGCCAGCATCCACCAAGAAAACGGCGTGTATTATTTAACCGATAAAAGCTCAAATGGGGTGTTGGTTGATGATTCTTTCCCTCCGTTGCAAAATAATAGCCAACCCATCTTTGATGGAACGCACCTAAAAATTGGTGATTATAAAATTAGGGTCAGCATTACTGATGAGGATTTTTCCCTCGCAGTGGCAGATTCTGAAAATGACAACGGGCTTTTGTCGGATGCGCAGGATTTTTTTACTGCCGAATCCGACACTCACAGCTTATTGACAGCAGAACCGACAGAAAGCGTGACGCATGAGGATTTATTGCAGCAAGAACCGCAAAATCCCTTTCAGCCCTTATTTACCAGTCAATTAGAAAGCAATCGCGATTCTCTCTCTGATTGCTATAACCCACCAGATTCAACGCTTTCGCATCCTGTTGAACTGCCAAAAAGTTTTTGTTTTGCGGATTTACTGATTGACCCAGAAACGGTTCAGCCTGAACTTACGCTCTTAGCAGAAGAAAATACCCCGCCTACCCCCGTTGTGCAACAACAACCTATTATTTCTGATAAATCAAAGTTTTGTGAGGAACAACCTAACGAAGCTTGGCTCGATTTTTTAGCAGGTGCAGGCATTGAAACAGTGGCTATTGATTCAGCACAAATACCCGACACGATGCACCGTGTGGGGGTATTATTCAGAAAATGGGTGGATGGCATGGTAACGTTGCTGCGCAGTCGGGCTGAATTTAAAAGTTTGTTTCGCCTTGGCATGACCGTGATTAGACCGACCCAAAACAATCCGCTGAAATTCAGCATTTCAACCGATGATACGTTGCAACAATTACTGGAAAATAAAACCACGGGTTTTCTGAATGCAACAACCGCCGTTGATGAAGGCTTTGCAGATATGATGTCGCATCAGTTAGCAATGCAAGCAGGGATTCAAGCCGCCCTTGAGGATTTGTTAGTCCGTTTATCGCCTGAACAAATTGAAAAACAATTTGAACAAGGCTTGGTGTTACAAAAAAAAGCCAAGTGCTGGGATCGCTTTAAAGCCCTTCATAAAAATGCCCAAACCCATGCGATTGAAGATTTTTATGGTGAGGCTTTTGTTAAAGCTTATGAGGCGCAATTAAGAATTTTACAATCGAAATCATCACACAATCAGCAGTAACAGGAGACCAACGATGTCGGAAAACAACAAAACGGTGTGGTCAGAAGGGATGTTTTTGCGCCCTCAGCATTTTCAGCAGCAAGAACGCTATTTGCAAACCTGGGTAAAAGAACGCTGTGGCGGTTTGCAACCGTATGATTGGGGAATTAAAAAACTCACGGTCGATACGCGGCAATTATCACTTGGAAAATTTGCCTTAACCGAATGCAGTGGCATTTTTCCTGATGGCACACCGTTTCGCTTGCCCGCAGATGATGATTTACCCTTGCCGATTGAAATTCCTTTAGATGTTGAAAACAGCCTGATTTATTTAGCCTTGCCTGTGCATTATGTTGGGGCGGTGGAAGTGGACATGACTGAAGCTAACAATCAGTTAGCCCGTTATCATGCCAGTGAAGAAGAGGTCAGAGATTACACGCTTGCCAGCAATAATACCGCGACGGTATTGATTGCTAAATTACACACGGGTTTTCGGCTGGAAAAACAAGAATGCGCTGGTTATTTAACGATTGGCGTGGCGCGGGTGATTGAATCCCGCAATGATAAGACAATTGTGTTAGATAACAATTACATTCCACCGTGTGTTGATTGTAATACGATGCCATTATTGCATGGTTATTTGCAAGAAATACAAGGCTTGCTACATACACGCGGCGAAGCTGTGGCAGGGCGGCTCATAGAAGCTGGGAAAGGTGGTGTGGCGCAAAATTCTGACATCCTGTTATTGCAATTGATTAATCGGATTGAACCTTTATTGGCACATTTACAAACCTTGCCTGCTTTACACCCTGAGCGTTTTTACCGCTATGCCCTCCAATGGGCGGGTGAATTAGCCACTTTCTATACCGATGCTAAACGTCCGCTGAGTTTTTCGCCTTATTTACACGAGGATTTGAGTCGCACTTTTGACGAGGTGATGAATGAATTACGCCGATTATTAAGTACGGTGTTGGAACAAACCGCGATTCAAATTCCTTTGATTCCACTCAAATTTGGTTTACTCGGCGCACAACTGACCGATTCGACGTTGATTAAACACGCTGTCTTTATCATCGCTGCTAAAGCACAAGTGCCGTTGGAAAAATTGCGCAATGGTTTGCCGTCGCAAATAAAAATAGCTCCCGCTGAATACATTCAAACCGTTGTTAATTCGGCGTTACCAGGGATTAGTATTCAAGTGTTACCCGCTACCCCTCGACAAATTCCCTATCATCAAGGTTTTGTGTATTTTGAGTTAAACCAATCGGGAGATTACTGGAAAAAAATGGAAGCTTCGGGCGGCTTTGCCATTCAAACGGCCGGGGATTTTCCTGTGCTAGAACTGGAATTTTGGGCGATTAAAAAAGGATAAGCACGATGAGTGAATCCAATCCGTTTGCTGATTATATTGATCAGGATAAAACCATTCTTCGCCCTAATCCTGGAGGGCGAAAAACTAATTTTAGTCCGCCGCCCGATGAATCGCAGGGGTTCACCTCTGATTTTACTTTGCCAACCAACTTATCCAGCAATCCTATTACCGCCCATGCTACAGCCTTACTCTCCTTAGTTAGTCAATTACGCCATACCATTGCCCATTCTGATAGTGCTGGCTTGCGCAATCGCGCAATACAAGAAATAAAACAGTTTGAAAAAAACTTGTTAAATCAACAAATTGCGCCAGAACAAATCAGAGCCGCGCATTATGTTCTCTGTGCAGCAGTGGATGAGGCAGTTTTGCATACCCCTTGGGGAGAGCAAAGTTTATGGCGCACCCAAAGTTTGTTAGTGACGTTTCACAAAGAAGCTTGGGGCGGGGAAAAGTTTTTTCTGATTTTAAAAAACGCCCTGCAAAATCCTGCAACGCATTTGAATTTATTGGAATTATTGTATTTGTGTTTAAGCCTAGGGTTTAAAGGTAAATATCACATTCAAGAACAAGGCGCGATGCAATTAGCGCAGGTGCAAGAAAATTTGTATCAGCTCATCCAAAGACAACGGGGTGCGGGAGAAAAAGAATTATCTCCGTGCTGGACGGGGGCTACAAATCAGCAAACTAGGCTGGATAAATTGCTGCCATTGCCGGTTCTTTTTGTGGGTACGGCGGCTTTGCTGTTACTGATTTTTTTAGGATTTTGGCAGTCAATAGGTCAGGTTTCAGAGCCTGTTTTAACAAAGTTAAGCATAAATGTTCCAATTTATAGGCGTAGCATTGATTCTGACCCACCGCCGTCAATTTATCCTACGATTGCTCAATGGCGCGGTTTTCTCAAAACTGAAATTGTTAATAACAAAGTTAAAGTATTTGAAGAAAAAGGACAAACCGTGATTCGTCTTGTGGGAACGGTTCTTTTTCCTTCAGGTCAAGCCGAACCGCACCCTGATTATTTACCCATCTTGCAAAGAATCAGTAATGAATTAGCCAAAAAAGTATCTCGCCCCATTGTGGTGGAAGGGCATACCGATAATGTTCCTATCCTTTCGCCGTATTTTGCAAATAATTATGCCTTATCAACGGCACGCGCTGAAGCGGTGGTGGCTCGGTTAATACAATACCAGCCATCGCTGCGTTTACTTCTATCGCCCGAAGGAAAAAGCGATAGCAAGCCAATACAACCGAATAATACATTCGAAAACCGTGCAGAAAACCGCCGTGTTGACATTGTTTTTTAAAGGAAAGTGACACTCAATGAGCTTTTATAAAAGAACTTGGTTTTTTGAACTGCTGGGCGTGATTGCACTGAGCGTACTGATTTGGTTTTTAGGCGAGTCTTTAGAAGTAGGTATTCTACTGAGTACGATTACCAGTTGTTTTGCCGTATGGGGCGGCTGGCAGTTTTACAAGCAATTGAAAGCCACACAAAAAACCGCGCGTCTTGTTAGCGAATTAACCCTCACGCCTGAACAAGAAGCCGCCGAAGAGATTGCTACGTTAAATGCAAATCTTAGTGAAGCGTTAGAAACTTTAAAAAAAATGCGCACGCAAGGGGTTGAAAATAATCACTATTTACAAGATTTACCGTGGTATTTATTAATAGGCCCACCAGGGTCAGGCAAAACAACGGCGTTAATGAATTCAGGGCTGGAGTTTCCATTAGCGAATACCGTTAGTAAACACAAAATTTCTGGCATCGGTGGCACACGCCATTGTGATTGGTGGTTTACAGACCAAGCGGTGATTTTAGACAGCGCAGGACGCTATACCACACAAGACAGTCACGAAGCGGTGGACAAAGCCGCTTGGCACGGTTTTTTAAATTTATTAAAAAAACGCAATCCCCGCCGCCCACTGAATGGGGTGTTGATTACCTTAAGTTTGGTGGATTTGCTCAAACAATCTGAAGAGGAACGCTTGCTTCATGCCAAAGCCATCCGCAATCGAATTGACGAGTTATATCAGTGTTTTGGCATTCAAATTCCCGTTTATATGCTGTTCACCAAAGCGGATTTGATTGCAGGCTTTAGCGATTTTTTTGCCGATTTTGGCAAAGAAGAACGCGCTCAAGTATGGGGTGTCACTTTTTCTGCGGACAAAAATACCGATAATCTGGCGCGGGTCAGTCAGGACTTTGATGATTTGTGTACACGGTTACAAACTGGTTTATTTAAACGGCTACAAGAAGAGCGCGATTTGCAACGGCGCGGCTTGATTTTTGCTTTTCCACAGCAAATGGCGTTATTAAAAGAGAATTTACTCAGTTTTTTACAGGCTTGTTACGGTATCAATCGTTATCAATCAATGTCTTACTTGCGTGGTGTTTATTTCACCAGCAGCACCCAAGAAGGCACACCGCTGGATAGATTAATGGGGATATTGGCAGAAACCTTCAACTTAAATCGTGTGCAGTCGCCTTTATTCAGTGGCAAAGGCAAAAGCTATTTTTTAACCCGTTTATTAAAAGAGGTTATTTTTGCAGAATCCTTATTGGTGGGCGCAAATTGGCAATTAGAAAAACGTTACGCACTTTATCGCCGTGCGGTTTCTTATTTCAGCGTCTTATTATTAGTAGCTTGTTCAGGGTTGTGGATTGTGAGTTATCAAATTAACAAAGACGCTATTCAAAAGGTTGAGGAAAAACTTTCTACAATAAAAGTGATTCAATCGGCTGATAAACAATCCTCTGAAATAGAAAATTTTTCATCTCTTGCCGACGTATTAAAGCAACTTGATATGACTATACAAATGCAGAAGGATTTTGCAGATAAATCGTTGTCGTCATTTATGCGATTTGGTTTGTATCAAGGCGATGATATACAAGAAATAATAACGCAAAGGCATAAACACTTGGTAAATAATCAACTTGTGCCACGCATCATAGAACGGATTGCCATAAAGCTTAATACCGAACAGGATGCCAGAAAACGCTATGTCTTATTAAAAGTGTATTTAATGTTTGGAGACATAAATAAAATTGACATTGAATTCATCAATAACATTATTAAGAATGAAATTAAGCCAGAACAGCCTGACAAAGTGATAATGTATTTAGGTTCTTTTTTTGAAAAGCCTATTGCACAACAATTAAACACTGAATTAATTGCAAAAACGCGCGAGTTTCTAAAAAATAAACCCGTGCATAACTATATTTATGAAGATATAAAAAATGCTGCGTTATCCAAGAATGAAACTTTTAATTTAGTAGATAAATTGGGAGAAAATGCAAAAAAGGTTTTTGTTATTCAAGCAGATAAAGAAAAAATTTCTGCTTTTTTTACGTCAGAAGGCTCTAAAACCTTTTTAACAGATAGCATAGCAAATGCCAGCAATATTGCTGATTGGTATTGGGTTTTAGGGGATGGCATTCCACCCTTAAATGAAAGCAATGCGTTGAGAAAAGATTATGTAAACGATTATATAACAACGTGGGATAACGTATTAAATAATTTAAAAATTCAGCCAATTACCGATGAAAATAAACTAAAGACAGTTCAATCTGCATTTGTAGAATCACCCGCTCCTATATCGCAATTGCTTACTATTGTAAAAAAACAAACAACCTTGAAAGAACTGCCTGAGGTAGAAAGTCATTTTTCTAATTTAACTGGTTTTATAGGAAAAGAAATTCCATTGATAGAGGCTGTAAAAAATATAGACTTAAAGAATCCGGATACCGTAAATCAATTGCAAAAAGAGGTAATGACTTTACCGCAACCGCTTAAAACCATGATGCAGAATTTTGCGAGTGATATTCAGAAAATAATTGTAAATGCAGCTTGGAAAACCGTTATGGAAGAGTACAAAACAACAAAGATTAAAGAATACTATCCGTTTAATAAAAAGGGCAGTGACATAGGCTTGAAAGAATTTAACCATTTTTTTGCCCCCAATGGCATATTTGATGTTTTTTTTGCCACTTATCAAAACGTTATTTCCCCTGCCGCATTAAAAAAATTGCGGGCAATTAAAAAAATTCAGATGGCTTTTTTTTCAACAGGCAATACACCTTTGGTTAATTTTTCTTTAAAACCGATTGCTTTAAATCCTAATGCAGAGAATTTTTTGTTCACGATGAATGATGAAAAATCTATTTATAATCAAGGTGATATGCCAGTGATGAGTTCTTTTCAATGGAAAGGCGACGCTAAAGGGGTCAACCTAAATTTTGCAAAGGCTAATAATTACCCTATTCCTGCTTCTGTTTCTTCTTCTTATGAAGGGGAATGGGGGGTATTTAAAGCTTTAGAAGCGGCAAATATTCACTCAATGGGTGATAAAAAATATCAACTTACTTTTAAAGATAAAGACAATGACTTATCAGCAACTTATGAATTAACCGCTGACAGCACGGATAATCCATTTTCCTTTGCATTTAGAAAGATTCAATTTCCTGAAAGCCTATAATGAAATCAACCGCCCTTGGATTTTATGGAAAACTGCCACAGAACGGTGATTTTATCACGCGAAACTTAGGGCAAGTGTTTATCCAACCTTGGGATGCTTGGTTGCAACAGGCACTTTCTACCAGTCAACAACAATTGGGAAAAAGTTGGCTTCAGCGTTATTTAACCAGCCCGATTTGGCGGTTTGTGTTAAGTTCTGGCGTTTGCGGTGACAATGCGTGGGCGGGTATTCTAATGCCCAGTGTTGATAAAGTCGGGCGTTATTTCCCCTTAACAGTGGTTGCGCCATTAAACAATACACAGAATTTAGCTGATATATTTTTATTTGAAAATCAATGGTTTAGCGAAATTGAAACCGCTGCTTTAACAGGACTGGCAGGTGACATATCCATTGCTGGATTTGAACAAAGCTTGCAAGTTATCCCGTCATTTTCCTTAGCGACCTCACAAAATAGTGAATCCTTTTTAGGGTTAAAGGCTTATTTAGGCAACTGTCAGGCAGGTTATAGCTTATGGACAACCGCTGATAGTCAAGCAGCCGACATCAAACTCATTGCCTATCAAAGTTTGCCGCCAGTGACGTTGTTTAGTGATTTTTTAGACGCGCAAAGCGTGCATCATGCTGAGATTTTTATGCCAACCCATCCCCTTTTTACGCCCAATATAACCTGGCATTCGTGGGGCGTAACCGATCAAGGCAAACGCCGCAAACACAATGAAGATGCCTTGTTAAGCAAATCTGATATGGGACTGTGGGCAATTGCCGATGGCATGGGCGGTTATGAAGCAGGCGATGTTGCTAGTCAATGGATTGTAAAAAGCTTGGAACAGCGTGTTTTAGCGGCTGATTTTGCCCAACAAGTGACAGAAGTACAAAATTGTTTACAAGCGGTCAATACGCAATTACGCGCCTTAGCTAAAACCAGTAAATCCTCTGTGATTGGTAGCACGGTTGTCGTGCTGTTAGCGCAAGCCAATCGCTGTGCTTTTTTCTGGGCAGGTGACAGCCGTTTGTATCGCTTGCGGGGAAAAAAATTACAGCAATCAACCCAAGACCATTGTTTAACCGAAGAACATGACCTGCAAGGTTGGGCAGTGAAAAAAAATAATGTTATTACCCGCGCAGTGGGTGCCGATGATGCGTTGATTTTAGATTGTAAATTCAGCGATGTTGAAACTGGTGATGTTTTTTTATTATGCAGTGATGGTTTGGATAAGGAAGTGAGTTTTAATGAAATTGAACAAATTATGCTCACTTATCCGCATGAAGAAATTGCAACAACTTTACTTGAAATGACCTTGCAACGAGGGGCGCGGGATAATGTGAGTATTATTGTCGCTGTGGCGTGTTAATGAGTTGTGTTCGTGGACTTGAAACTGTACAAGCTTTTAAATAACAACCAAGATAAATACATTTCGGGCAGGAAGCGGTCTCGGCTTTTTCAAGCAAACTATTCCCAACCCGAATTTTAAAAATTCAGGCTAGGAACAGGATTCTTAACAAAAATATTTCGAGCCGGAGCCGCGTATATCGGTAGTCAAGGCAATAGTCGCTACAAACGCTATTACTTTCTGGGTTTTCCCGTTTTGTAATCGGTCAAATGCACAGCCCCAGAAATGGCAACACGGTACAGACAAGGGAAACCCCAATATATCAGCCGCAACGTTACCATCCATTCCACTGTTGTCGATTTGCACTTGCGTAGTATCGACCCTTCAAATCCCTGCGCTACCGTTCACGAGACCGTTCCACAGGGATTTTTACTCATGCTATCCGAGGCAAAGCGACAGTTAAGTCCAGACCTTGCCAAATTTCGCATTATTTCTTGCACAATAAAACTCTCCCATCAACAAGCAATTTTTAGTAATATTGCCGTTAAAGTTAGTATTTTTGAGATATTTTGAACCAAAAAAGTTCAAAGTCAAGAAGAAGAGGTTAAAATGAACGTTTTTACAGAAAAGCTGAAAGAATTAAGAAAAAAACATGGCTTAACTCAAGGAGAACTAAGCGAAAAAACAGGAATTTCAAGACGGGTGATATCAAGCTTAGAACTTAATTACAATGAGCCAAACTTGCCCCAACTAATAAAACTAAGTGAGTTTTTTGGAGTAACAACAGATTATTTAATTAAAGGCATTGAAGTTGAGAAAATAATCACTGATACGGAACAAGAAATGATTGAAGTCTTGCGCGGTGATAGAGATATGACTAACGCGGTAATGGAATTTGCCAAAATCAAAAAAAAAGCGATTAGTTTTACCCGAAGTTACGCGGCTAATCAAAATGCGGCGATGGGGTAAAGCAAAACAGTGTGTGCTACAGGGCTAAGAAGCTATCAATACCAAGGCATAGAAGCCATTTTTAATGCGTGGCGAAATAATACCAGAAGTGTTTTATTTCAAATGCCAACGGGAACAGGGAAAACTGTCGTTTTTAGTGAAATTGTTAGAAAAGGACACGAGCGCAATCGAAAAATTTTAGTTGTTGCCCATCGTAAAGAATTAATCTATCACATTATTCAAAAATTACAGACTCACGGGGTTGATGCAGGTGTTATTTTGGCAGGAGAAAAGCCAGATTACTCCAAAATTGTGCAGGTTGCCTCAATTCAATCCTTACATAGGCGTGAACATCCTCAAGCGGATTTAATTATTATTGACGAATGCCATCATGCCAAAGCTTTGTCGTATAAAAAACTTTGGGAGATTTATCCTGCTGCTAAATTTTTAGGGGTCACTGCAACGCCAATTCGGTTAAATGGTGCAGGTTTTGAAGATTTGTTTGATGTCCTGATTCCATCCATGCAAATCAAGGAGTTTATTCAGCAAGGCTATTTATCGCCCATTAAATATTTTGTTAGTGCCTTGCCCGATTTAACCAAAATCAAACAACGTCAGGGCGATTATGTCATTGAAATGTTAGGTAGGGTGATGTTGGATAATACCTTAATGGCAAATTTACTGGAATCTTATCAACGCCATGCTTTTGGAAAATCCGCCATTATTTTTGCGGTTAATATTGAACACAGTAAACAAATTGCCAAACGTTATCAAGAGAGTGGCATTGCTGCCGTACATCTCGATTCCAACACGCCGTCATTGGAAAGAAAACAAATTCTTGAACAGTTTAAAGCCAAACAAATCCAAGTGTTAACTAATGTGGAAATTATCACAGAAGGCTTTGATTTTCCTGAGTGTGAAGTCGTTCAATTAGCGCGTCCTACTAAATCTTTAGCATTATATTTGCAAATGGTGGGGCGGGTGATGCGTAAAGCTGATGGAAAAGCACACGGTTTGATTTTAGATAATGCTGGATTATGGTTAGAGCATGGCTTGCCGATTATTGATCGAGAATGGTCATTAGCAGGCATTAAAAAAAATATTCGGACTTCAAAGAAAGCGATTGTAGTCAATAAAGAAGGGATTATTAAAGAACCTCAGCAATTAACTCAACAAGAATTTGATGAAATGGAGTTAATTGAAATTACGGAAGAATTAGAACGGCTGCTTATTTTTGAGAGTTATCTGCAATTAGCTAATGAGAATGAACATAAATTAATTTCAACTTTCTTCAAATACCAAACCTTTTTAAAAGAAAATGAAATTATCTTAACATCCGATGAGCTTAGATATATTAAGGATAGGCTTAATACACTTAATGCAACAGTCAGTGAAGAAAGAAGATTTAAGTTAGGGTTTTGGTTTGTTATTGAAAAAGAATTGATTAAAACACTATGAAACTCGTAAAGCACAATAGTAAAACGTATTGCGCCGCCTCAAACAAAAACCGCCATCCTTCTTAAAAGGATAAACAGATGCTTTCCCATGTCACCTTAGAACACGCCGAAGATGGCTGGTTTGTGGTTGAATGCCCTGCACTGCTTGGCTGCGTTTCTCAAGGCGCGGATGAAAAAGAAGCCTTAGAAAACATCAAAGAAGCCATCACCGCTGGGCTGTGGGCAGAAGATAGGAAAGCCGTTGCCGCTTAATCCGAAATGCATAAATAAGCGTTGATGCGTTTATGAACTTGCTTTAAATAATCCAAAAACTTAGACAAAACCGTCCTTAAGGTCACTTAATCGGCGGTTTTTTATTGCCTGACTGAATGCGAAAGTGTTTTGCGGTAAATTTCTTCTCTGGAAATTTCACTGTAATCAAAAACACAGCCTTTTTCATCCATCGCATTCAATAAAACGGCAATCAAATCACCATTCACACTTTTATACCTTTTTTTAAAACCCACTGCCGTACAGGTCAAAATCGTCAGTTCACACGGCTCTTTCAGCAATTTCACAGCCTCAATCAAGCCATAAATAATCGCCCGATTGCCGGTTTCATTTTCGCCTACAATTGCGCCGGAAATTCGCTTAATATTGCCGTTGTATTCCAACGCAGCAAAATAACTGCCTTCTCGCGTGGTGTAATTAAATCGGCAATCTGAATAAATCGTAACGTGTTTCATAACGTCATCATAAAACACAAATCCTGTTCAGAAAAACAAAATCGTTTGCGTTCCGCGCTGTTGAATTTTGGAGGTAATTCAAACTCAGCCTCTTCTAGGCTGTTGAAAATTTTCATTCTAGCCATAAAGAAAACCTAAAAATTAAAGTTCTTGTCTGCCGTAAAACAGGTGTTTTTCGTTAGGTATAGTGCAATGCTTAAAAACTGTCAAAACGATTTAAAAAAATATACGGAAAAACCTGTCGCTATGGTATACCATACGGAAACTATCAATCAAAGGTTTTCCACTTATGCTTATTGGGTACATGCGGGTATCGTCTGATTCCAATCGTCAGATCACAGACCTGCAACACGATGCTTTACTTGCTGCCGGCATTGACGCTCGACATATTTTTGAGGATCACGCATCTGGAACCCAGGATGATCGCCCTGGTTTAGCTAGTGCATTGGCTTTTGTACAGCCTGGAGATGTTCTGGTTGTGTGGAAGCTGGATCGACTTGGTCGATCACTCTCGCATCTTCTTTCGATTATTGCCACATTCAAAGCCAAACAGATTGCATTTCGGTCATTGACTGAAGGCATGGATACCACAACTGCATCGGGCGAGTTGCTATTCCATATTTTCGGAGCTCTTGCTCAATATGAATGCGATTTGACTAAGGAGAGAGTTTTGGCAGGACTTAATGCTGCTAGGCAACGCGGTCGAATTGGTGGACGACCACGAGCAATCACTCAGGAGAAATTGGATGCTATTGTCGAGGCATTGAATAACGGAATGTCAAAAGCGGCAGTCTGCCGAAATTTCGGAGTAAAGCGTACTACGTTGATTGAAACCCTTAATCGGGTTGACCAGCTTAGATTGGTAGCAAAAAGTCGTTCTGACTAACATAAAGAGGGCAGGGCTAGATTAAAAATAAAGTAGCTTTGTAAATGTTTGTTCCAAAAATCTCGTGAAACTTTGGTGTCGTTTATTTAATTGCACACTTCATGCGCAGAATTCGTAGTGGCTTTGAATTTGCGTTTCGTTTTGCAGGCTAACCCCAATTCACCCATTAAGCGTCCAATTCGGCGGCGACTGGCTTGTAGGTTTTGCCCCGCCAAAACGTGTTTTAACCGCCGAGTGCCATAGGTGGCGCGGCTTTTGGTGAATTCAACTTGAATAATATTTTTCAAAGCGGTATCCTCAACGTCATGCGCCGTTGGCTGGCGGCTGACCCATTCATAATAAAAACTGCGTGAAACCCGTAGGCAGTCGCACATCAAATTCACTGAAAACTCGAGCGTATGTTGTTGAATCTAGGCGTATTTTACCAATGCTCGCTGGCAAAGTACGCCGCCGCTTTTTTTAAGATGTCACGCTCCTGCGTCAGCCTGGCGTTTTCTTTTTTCAACCGCTTCACTTCCTCATACAAAGGCGATTCGGTGCGTTTTACGTTATTTTTTTCAACCGGTTCGCTGTACTTTTGAATCCAGGTGAACAGCGTATTGACATTGACCCCCCAGATTTCTTGCGGTTTCTGAAACAGGTAACTCGGATTCATTCGCTTGTTTTACTGTTGCTGCTTTGAACTCGGCACTGTAGGTTTTGTTTTTGGTTTTTTGCATTTTTAGACACACCTGTTTGTTATAGGTATTTTAGTTTGTGAGTCCAGTTTAGTATAGCCATATCAAACAGCGTTAATGCTGTTGTGAATAGAACTGCCAATTCAAAGACAAAATTGTTTCTGTGGGTTTCAATCGCGGCGCAGGTGTATGACACGCCATGACCAATTAAGTGCTGATTTAGCGCAAAAAATAGGGCTATGCCAGTGCATAGGTAGAAAAGGTTTTCAATACGTTGTTTCATTTTGTTTTCCTCAGTGATATGAGGCTGTACAAAATGCCTTGTAAAGCTTACTACACGCGGTTTTGTTGCGTGTTTGATATGTGATAACATGATGTTAGCAGCCTCTATTGTTTGTGAATAGTTGGTTGTTAGCGGTGGCTAATTCGTTTCCAGCGATTAGTTGCCGCGTTAAATCTTTCGTGTTCTATTTTCGATAAACCTCCTTTCTGTGTCCAAGTTCAACAACTAAAATCACCACTTCATTGTCAATAATTTGACAGATAACGCGGTAATCACCTACTCGATAACGCCACAAGCCTTTTAAATCACCGGATAGGGCTTTACCAATTTCTCGCGGGTTATCACGGATTTTTAAATCATCCATAAATGACTCTAACCGCTGTTTTGCTTGCCGTTCTAACCTGTACAAAGCCTTTTCAGCTTGTGGGTTAAATTTAATTTTCCACATCGTAAAGCCTTGCCTTAACGTCTTCCCAACTAACCAAGGTATCTTCACCGCTTTCAATGCGTTTTATCGCTTGTTCAGCAAGCCGTGCATCGTGGTGATCCTCTAAAGCTTCGGTGATTAATTGCGCTAATAACGCCGTTGGGGATTGATGCTCACATTTAGCCATTTCTAAAAAAGGCTGTTCTAAATCAAGGGGGATTGCAATCATTTTACCGTCTCCAGTTGTTGTTTAATTTCAGTCGATTTTGCCTTGTCCTGAAATGCCTTTAATTCTTTCAAAACCTGCGTTAGTTGCCCTGTTAAGTTTGCCGCTTGTTCAATGGCACATTTTTCAGCGGATAAAGCCGCAGTGCGTTCTGCTTTTGCCTCAGTGATTTGTTTATCCTGCACATCAAGCGCGGTCTGTAATTTAATCACTTGCCCGTCTAGGCTTTTAATCTTGTCATCACTGGTTTTAATGCGTTTATCAAAATCAGCGCGTAACGTGCCATTATCAGCATCACGTTTGGCAATATCCGCTTTTAACTCATTAACCTGCTTATCATACGATTTTTTCGACTCGGTAAGCCGTTTGGTTAAGGTCTGGTTTTCAATGTTGGATAACTCTAAATCATGCAATGCCTGGTTAAGTTTTTCAGTCAATGCGGATGTGGTGGCGTGTTCAGTTGTTAGCAGTTGGTCAAGTTCTGAACTCTTAGCCGTGACTTGGGCTAATTGTTCCCTTAAAACTTCAATGGTGTTGGTCTGGTTATCTGAAAACTCCTGTAATTCGGCAATCTTAAGGTTAATATCCTCTTCTGCTTTGCGTAAAGATTCACGCTGTACTTCCAATTCACTGTGGGCAAGTTCCCGCGCTTGATGCCAAACAGCCTTTAATGAGTTATCGCTAACGGTTTTTAACGAGTCGGGCATATCCGCTTTTAATGGTAAGTTTTCGACTCGTTCAAATTCAACAGGGTTACGCGCTTGCCAGTCCTTCACCATTTTTTGAATGGTAGAAAAACTGCCACGTTCCCCCACTTCTTTATGCTAGTAAGTGTAAATAAAACCGTAACTGTAAAACTGTAATTATCAGTGTACGATATTACTTTACACAGATTACACTTTATCAACTGCTTTTAGTTGCTGTTCAATTTCAGTTAGCCCACGCTCAATAGCATCGCGGATTAATTCAGCTTTTTTGATTTCAGGCTGAACCGTCAAGCACTGGGTGAAAGTGTCATTAATGCGCTTGTGCAGTTCCGGTGACATTCTTAAGTTAAGTTGGTTAATAGGTTCTTTTTTCGGTTTTGTTTTTACGATAGCCATTTTTTACGCTCCATTAGCGATAAGAATATTTTTAATAGTTTGTGCATTGAAGGCATTACCAATGCGGTTTTTTAACCCTTGCTCTAATAATTTTGTAGCGATTTTACGCAGTGAAAAGCCTTGTTCTCTCAGTTCTTTACACAGTGCAATCATGCCTTCCTCAGTTTTATCTTTCAGCAATTTGATTTTATCCATTGCCAATTTAAAACCGCAGGGGATTGAACCTGTACGCTCGCCTTTTGCCTTTTTATGTTGCAAAGCGGCGGTTGTGCGTTCGCTTACTTGGTCGCGTTCAAACTCGCTTAACACTGCCAACATTCTAAAAACCATTTTACCCGCCGCTGTAGTCGTGTCGATTTTTTCAGATAAGCTAACCAAGTCCACCCCTTTAGCATTTAAAGTTTCTGATATTTGAATGGTGTCTTTAGTAGAACGGGCTAAACGGCTTAAGCTGTAAACCACTAGGGCATTGTCTTTTTTCACAGAATTAAGAGCATTCTGCAAGCCATCACGGTTCACAGTTGAACTTGCCACTAATGCCTGCATCGGTATAAACCGCTTTTACTTCGTAGTCGATTAATTCACACCACGCCCGTGCTTTGCTTTCTTCTAAGCTAACACCGTCAACAACTTGTCCAGCGGTGCTAACTCTTAAATAGATGATTGCTTGTTTCATGGTGGCTTACTCAGTGAAGTTTTTAATGTGAGGCTATTATATTTCTATAAAGTTTTTTTTGTAAAGCTTATTTTGTAAATTAACGAACAGTGCTTTACAATACAGGATAAAAATTGACAAAAACACTATAAAGGATATTATTTAAAGATTATTTAAATATTAAAAAAGGTTAATAATGATTTACACAGTAGGCAACACAAAAGGCGGCGTTGGTAAAACGACCTTGGCTGTAAATCTAGCGATTGCCAGAGCTTTAGTGGGTCGCGATGTGTGGTTAATAGATGGTGACCGTCAAGGCACTGCTCAAACGGCTATTAGTATTCGAGCAGATTCAAAACATAAGCCAAGCATTGCCTGTGCTTGCTATTTTGATGGAGTAACGCTACGCGCCCAAGTTCAACAACAAGCGGCAAAATTTGAAGACATCATTATTGATGCTGGCGGTAGAGATTCAACTGCACTACGAGCAGCGTTGATTTTATCGGATGTGTTAATTGTTCCGTTTCAACCGCGAAGCTATGACGTATGGGCTTTAAATGATATGGCAATCTTGATTGATGAAGCCCGAAGTGTAAGAGACGGATTACGCGCATTTGCTGTTTTAAATTGTGCAGATTCGGGAAATGTCTCTGTCGATAACAAAGAGGCTGCTGAAGCGGTGGCAGATTATCCTCAATTTGAATATTTACCGACACCAATCCGCCGCCGTAAATCTTTTGCAAATGCAGCAGGGCAAGGTCTGTCGGTTCTTGAAATTAAGCCTACCGATAAAAAAGCAGTGCATGAGTTAAACGCACTTATTAAACTATTATTTTAATATTAAGATAATATCTAAATACAGTTATTTAAGGTGATAAAATGGCAATTACAAAACAAAAACCTAAAACGACAGCTGATGATTTTATCGCTGCTGCGCCTGATTCAGAACTCAAAGCCAGAGGTGTAAAGAAAGGCAATAAACAACAAATTAGCCTAACGATTGCCCCTGCGTTATTGGTTAAGATTGATAATTTAGCGACTGAGTTGGGTCAAAGTCGCGCTGCTGTCATTAATATGGCGATTTATCGGGCAGTTGAGCATGGCTTGCTCAAAGAGTAGGTGGACTCGGTGAAGGCTGCAAAAAGTATCAAATTGTACCGAATTGCACCTAAAAGTACCTTTGAAAAGTGGACTTATTGCCAAAATCCAAGGTTTTTTCATGTACAAAAACTTAGCTAATTGAAATTATGACTACCTATCTTATCAACGCCCCTATTTTGCCCAATTATGGCAGTTACGACTTTAGCCCTCTTGGTATTGAGCAGGCGAAAGAACGATTAAATGCTGACTTTGTGTCGGCGATTGGACATGATGCTACGGCAAAACTGCTTACGCATATTTTGGAACAACACATTCCAGTCAACAGGATTCAAATCAGTTTAGACGCAAAGGACGTGGCGATTATTTTTCGCCTGCAAACTCGGTTGCCAGAAGGAAAAGTATTAAACGAGACCGAGTTGTTTGCCATGCCGTTTGAATTAGGTTTGCTAACCCGATTGAAATAAAAACTAACAAATTTGTCAAACTCCCTTTGCCAGAAAAAATTTGTTTTAATCAGTTATCAAATTAAAACCCAATTTAGGAATCAAAATCATGCAAAAACGTGTTTTGTTAGCGGTTAGCGGAATGTCGCCGCAAATTGTCACTGAAACTTTATTCAGTTTGGCAACGCGCAGCGAGAATCAATTTATTCCAACCGATATTTTTTTGATTACCACAGCGGATGGCAAAAAACAGGCGGAGCAACAATTGCTGCATTCTGAAAGCGGCAAGTTTCATCAGTTTTGTAGAGATTATCAGATGCCAGAGATTGCGTTTCCTGCGGAAAACATTTTGGTGATTGAAGATGCAGACGGTTTGCCATTGAATGATATTAAAACCCCTGAAAACAATGAAGCAGCGGCGGATTTTATTACCCGCACCGTGCGCGATTTAACCCGTGATAAAAATTCTGCACTGCATGTGTCGATTGCGGGTGGACGCAAAACGATGGGCTATTATTTGGGTTATGCGTTGAGTTTGTATGGCAGAAAGCAGGATAGTTTGTCGCATGTGTTGGTGACGGATAAATACGAAAGTTTGCGCGAATTTTTTTATCCTACGCCGTATAGTCAGATTATTTTTGACCGCGATAATAAATCGCTGGATGCGCAGGATGCACAAGTGATGTTGGCTGAAATTCCGTTTGTGCGCTTGATTGATGGCAGTGTGCCGTTGTTTTTGCAGCAGGCGAAAATCGGTTTTAGTGAGAGTGTGCGGATGGCGCAGGCGTTGGAAGATGAGCCGTTGTTAAAAATTGATATTAAAGCGAACAAAAACCACCGCTTGTTGGTGAGTGCGTTGGAATTGCAAATCCCAATGGCAGATGTGGATTTTGTGTTTTATTTATGGGTGCTTAATCGTTCAGAAAAAGGTCAGCCACTTAAACGCAGGGAGTTATTATCTGAGAATCAGGAGTATGCCGCAGAGTTTTTAGCAATGTATGATGATTTGCATAATGTGAAAGATAGTGAACGCACTCGCAAAGGTTTGGAACAGGGAATGTCTTTAAAGTTTGCGGCTGAAAGACTTACCGCCACTAATAAGGCTTTTATTGAGGTGTTGGGTAAACGGGCAGCGCAGCCTTATTTGATTCAGGATATTGGTAAACAAGATGGCTATAAACAGCATTTGATTACCTTGTCTGAGGAGCAGGTTCAATTTTTGTAAAAATGCAGTTTCAATTAAACCGCTTGACCTGTCGGGCGGTTTTGTTGCATTCTGTGTGCGCCATTCAAACGTTCCCTGTTTAGAAGGGATTAAAAACAAA